>SKDY01000427.1_pt1 | contig 35081 bp, 37 predicted proteins | sample 4826591 | NCBI WGS metagenome assembly SKDY01 (sample SAMN11008823, study PRJNA524170) | human gut metagenome | biome: Human fecal sample; material: Feces; isolation source: fecal sample from pouch patient p10, p22 | host: Homo sapiens | place: Israel: Tel-Aviv | collected 2016-06-15 | reverse complement strand
GACCGTAAAACAGTTGTGTTTTTACCACTTGTTAAAACGTCTAAGAAATTCCGTGACATCTTAAACAAGAAAGGATTTAAAGCTGCTGAAGTTAATGGTGAGTCAGAAGACCGTGCAGAGGTCTTAGCTGATTTTGACGAAGGTAAGTACAATGTTCTTTGCAATTCCATGCTACTAACTGAAGGCTGGGACTGCCCAAGTGTAGACTGTGTAGTGGTATTAAGACCGACTAAAGTCAGGGCACTGTACAGTCAAATGGTTGGACGCGGAACGCGTTTAGCTGAAGGAAAAGATAATTTATTGATTTTAGATTTTCTTTGGCACACCGAACGTCACGAGCTATGTAGGCCAGCGCATTTAATCACAGATAGTCCTGAAGTGGCTAAGAAGATGGTTGAGAACATGGCTGAACAGACTAACCAACAATTTGAATTGCTGGAAGCTGAAGAAACAGCTAGCAAGGACGTTGTGGCTGAACGTGAAGAAGCACTTGCTAAGCAGTTGTCAGAAATGCGTAAGCGCAAACGTCGACTAGTTGACCCGTTGCAATTTGAAATGTCTATCCAAGCTGAAGACTTAGCAGACTACGTGCCAGCCTTTGGAATTGAGATGACGCCACCAACAGACAAGCAGTTAAAAGCATTAGAGAAGTTTGGTATCTTTACGGATGACATTGGTAACTTTGGTAAGGCTAGCAAGTTGTTAGACCGACTTAAGAAACGTCAAACAGAAGGACTTACAACACCTAAACAAATTCGATTATTAGAACGCTACGGTTTTAAAAATGTTGGTATGTGGACATTTGACAGCGCAAGTAGCTTAATTAATCGTATTGCAGCTAATGGTTGGCGTGTTCCTCGTGGTATTCGACCAGCGGAATTTAAACCAGAATAAGAAAGGATAAACATGGCAGAGAGAGATTTTGACCTGCTACCATTGCTGGATTATATCAATCCTGCCATGGTGGATTACAGTACATGGTGTCAAATCGGTATGGCCTTAAAGCACGAAGGCTATACGGCAATGGACTGGGATAATTGGTCACAAGCTGATACACGTTACAAAAAAGGTGAATGCTTCAAGAAATGGACAACCTTCAACGAAGAAGCAGGTAGTGTTGTAACAGGAGCCACAATCACACAATTAGCAAAAGATAATGGCTGGCAACCTGCTTCAAATGGTCGTGGTGATTCTCACGAATTAGATTGGGAAGATACGATTGATCGTGATTATCAAATCGTAGATAAAAACTGGATTGAGTCGAAAGAAATCAGAGAACCATTGAACTGGCAACCTGCACAAGATTTAATCAAGTATCTTGAAACGCTGTTTGATTCAACGGATTTAGTTGGCTACGTAACAGCAACTTATCCAATTGAAACAGACAATGGCACGATTTATAAACCAACACAAGGAAATTTTGACAGGACAGCTGGTGAACTTATCCAGTTACTGCAAAAGACGCCTGATGACATTGGTGCTGTCTTTGGGGATTACAACGAAGAAGCAGGTGCATGGATTCGATTCAATCCGTTAGACGGTAAAGGTGTAAAAAATGACAATGTCACTGAATATCGTTACGCCTTAGTTGAATCTGATACGCTCGATATTGGCAAACAATATGCACTGTTTAAAGAGTTAGAGTTACCAATTGCAACGCTTGTCCATTCTGGTAAGAAATCACTGCACGCAGTCGTGAAAGTAGATGCGCGTGATTATCAAGAGTACAGGAAACGTGTTGATTACATCTATCAAATCTGTAAGAAGAATGGGCTTGATATCGATACGCAGAACCGCAATCCTAGCCGTTTGTCACGCATGCCTGGTGTCACACGTAACGGACGTAAACAGTTTTTGATTGATACTAACATTGGTAAGGCGAATTACGAAGAGTGGTATCAATGGGTTGAAGACTTGAACGATGATTTACCAGACCCCGAAGGACTGTTAGACAGCTGGGACGATATGCCAGAACTAGCACCTGAGCTTATTCATGGGATTTTGCGCCAGGGCCACAAGATGCTAATCGCTGGTCCATCTAAGGCTGGTAAGTCGTTTGCATTGATTGAACTATCCATTGCCATCGCTGAAGGTGCTAAATGGCTTGGTTGGCAATGTGAACAAGGACGTGTCTTATATGTCAATCTGGAATTAGATAGACCATCAGCGATGCACCGTTTCAAAGATGTGTACGCAGCTATGGGAATTCCAGCAAACAATCTTCAAAATATTGATATTTGGAACTTACGTGGTAAGACCGTTCCAATGGATAAATTGGCACCTAAGCTAATCAGACGATCACTTAAAAAGAACTATCAAGCAGTCATCATCGACCCGATTTACAAGGTGTTGACTGGTGATGAAAACAGTGCGGACCAAATGGCACACTTTACAAACCAGTTTGATAAAGTCGCTACTGAATTAGGCTGTTCAGTCATCTACTGTCACCACCACAGTAAAGGTGCACAAGGTGGCAAGAAATCAATGGACCGTGCGAGTGGTTCGGGCGTGTTTGCGCGTGACCCCGATGCTCTAATTGACTTAGTAGAACTTGATTTGACTGAAACTATCATCAAACAACGTACTGATGAGGCAAAATGTGAAGTGTTCAAACGTGCTATTCAGGAACGCAACTTAGATTATTATCAACATGAAATCACACTTGATGACATGCATAGTGTCGCACAGATGAGCAAACATTTTGATAAAGCAATTAATGACATCATGATCAGAAAACCATATCTGCATGAAATTCAGCAAGTTGAACATTCAATCAATATTGCAACTGCATGGCGTGTTGAGGGGACACTTCGTGAGTTTGCGAAGTTCTCACCGCTCAACATGTGGTTCAGCTATCCAGTTCACAGCGTGGATACAACAGGCGTTCTTGCAGATATTCAGTTGGAAGACGATAGGCCAGCATGGCAGAAAGCTAAGGATAGTAGAAAATCTAAGAAGGAAAAACTCAAAGAGCGACAAGAAAAATTAGAAACAGCCTATAGTGCATTATCTGATGGTTCGACTCCAGTAACTCAAAAAGAATTAGCAGAGTATTTGGACACTACAGAGAGAACTGTGCTGAATTATGTAAAAGAACATGAAGGGTTTATCGCTCAAAAAGGAATAATTTATCAAGTTGCTAAGGTAGAAAAAAACGAAAAATAACGTTTTTTTCAAAAACTGCATTTTACGAAAGAAAGAAAAAAACATGTTGAAAACAACGTGAAAGAGTATGTTATTTTCGTTTCTTGGTACGAAAAATAACGTTTTTTTCAAAAATTTCTTACTAGGAAAAAAACGAGAAAAAAACATGTTATTTTCCGGAAGAAAACAAGTTATAACTCTTCCAGAGTTATTAAAAGTGTTTTTCCTTCGTCAAAAGTCAAAGAGAAAAGGAAAAGGGGCTGTAAGCTCTGCCCCTTTATCCTTTGTCCCATCTTTGACAAAGCGCGTGAAAAACAACTGTAAATCAAAATGGAAAAATGAGGTGTAAAAATGATTACAACACAAACAACACTTGCAGAAGTTTTTAAAATAATGGCAGATAGTAATGCAGATACTATCAATATTGATTTTGACGTTGATGATGTTCCTGTACGTTTGAAAATTAAATTAATAGTGCGTGGTTATGAAGCGGAGTGGAAGAATGATTGAATTCTTTATCTCAATGAAAAAAATTCCAACGGTCACACATCAGCAAAAGAAAGTCCGTGTTGTTCGTGGTAAGCCACAGTTTTACGAGCCTGAAAAGCTAAAGGAAACACGAGCAATGTTTATGGAGTTGTTAGTACCGTATGCGCCAAATGAACCGTTGGACGGTCCGTTGAGATTGACCACTAAATGGTTGTTTCCAAAAATAAAAGGAACAACTAACGGTCAATACAAGCATACGAAACCAGACACGGATAACTTGGTGAAGTTATTAAAAGATTGCATGGAAAGAACAGGATTCTATGTGAATGATTCGCGCGTAGCTAGTGAAGTGATTGAGAAATTTTGGGCTGACACAGTAGGAATTTATGTGAGGTTAGAAAAATTATGAGTAGCAAAGGTGGAAACAAATTAAAAGCAAAACATTGTGTGGGCTTTTATGAACAACACACAGAAAATGCGTTGGAAGTGTTGGATGAGTTTATCGAGTGGACTCACAAAGAACACTTAAAAAACTATATCGTAATCGGCAAGATGTTGAACGTTTCTCCAAACAAAGCGAATCGATTGCTGCACAGAGAAGTCTTGCCAGAAGATAAACATATCGTCAAGAAAATGAAAGAGGTCATGAGTCGTGGCGTTAGTTAAAATATACAGATTTGAGGATTCTAAAACAGGTGAAACTTTTGAAGGCACGCGTGACGAGTATGCGTTTCACTTAGGTGTGACAAGACCTGCTGTTGATTCTCGTATTCACACAGGACGTGCTAGTGCTACTGTAGTGGGTAAGAAAGAAAATGGTGCAGGCAATGTCAGAAATGTGTTTACTGAAGTTGCAACAGGTAGAGAATTCTTTGGCTACTACAAAGAGGCAACAGAATATTTTGATATTCCTTATGTTAGGTTGAAAAAATACATTGCTGAAGGGATTATCACTGTTGAATCACCTGCTAAGGCAGTTAGAAAGCCAAGAGATAGCTGGGATGTTGTTTCCGACAAAAAAACAAAACAGAAACGTCGCTTACAGTGTCTACTGAAAAGTTTTGCTGTTTGAAAGGAGTTGCTAAACATGAAGATTGATTATATTGATTTCTTTCAAACGGAAGTTCCCAATTGGATGAAAGCTAGTAATCAAAAGTCACAAGAACTTGGTTTTGGAACGATTGAATACTGGGAATGGGCGAATCAATCTATTGTGGCAATTTGCGAAAAATACGGCAATGATGAATTAGTAAATGGTCAATTTCATCTCATCTGGGAATGGTTAGATAAGCAAGCGAAAGGAGTAAGTCATGTATGAAGTAGTGTTGTATTTTGACAATATGGTTGATGAGACGTACCGCTTTGAGACCTACAAAGAAGCACTTGAAAAAGTGAATAATCTCAAATGGCAGTATCGTACCAAACGCTTATACAGCTTTAAAGTGAGAAAGGTTGAGAGATGAAAAATGATGTTTTAGTGATTGGATTAATTGTCATGCTTGCGGCGTTTATGTGTATTGCTGTTGGCTATGACATTGGTAAACGTGAAGGCAAGTCCGAAATGACAGAGTTAAAAACAGAGCTTAGACAAGCTAAGGCGCAAATTAAACTCTTGGAAGAAAATCAAGTGATTGTGTATTACGCTGATAGCTACGGTGGTAACCCATAACGGTATCAGGTCGGTTCGATTCCGACCATGGGTATAACCCGAAAATAATTTTTCATATTGGAGGTGGTTAAAGCACTCCTTCTTACACGCTTTGAACTACCATTCAAAAATTAGTACGATTAGTTAGCTTTTCGGGTGGTTAACTGTCAAATAGGCTGAAATAAATTTTTAGAAATGAGGAACTCCTTTTTTAACAATAACTCAATCTAAAGCGAATCATCAGCCGTTCGTGATTATACAAGGCACAATTATGGTAATTCATATTTGAGTCGTGTGTCTGCTCAAAATCATTAAAAAGAAAGGAGCTATCTTTTAAGGATTATGCAAAAAAGGCCCGCTTTCGCAGACCCTTGGTAAATGATATTAATGCTTACATTTATTATATCATAAAGGAGATGTAAAAGTGGGGAAGTTAAGTAATTCGCAATTAAAAGCACTTGATGAACTGTTATTTGATTATGTGAGCATTGACCATAAGATTGCAGTACGTAAGCTAGAAATTAGTGACGTTCCAAATACAGATGAAAACGTAGGTGGTGGACGTTCCAACATTGTGTCTAAGCCTACAGAAACGACCGTAGCGCGTTGGGATAGTGATCAGCGGTTAAATAGCTTGTATGCGCAGAAAAATGCAGTGGAGAATACGTTGAATATGTTAGACGACGATATGGAACGTATTTTCTGGCTACGTTGGGCAAGAGGTAGTGTGAATACCTGGGACGCCATTGCTGGTAAAATGCATATGTCAATCAAGACAATTTACCGCAAACGTCAACGTATTTTAGAAATTTTTGCTGATTTTTATGGTTTTTCGTAAAAGTGACAAAAAACACGGTATTTTTGTCACCTAAAATGCGATATTATAGTATCATCAAGATTTAAAGGTAAGGACGAGGATTATTGAGAGGCTTTCTCGTCCTTTTTGATTAGGGCCGCAACAGGTCAGGTCACAATGGCTAGAGTTGAAAATAAATGGTGAAGGATTAAACATCTTGTGACAGATGCCTAAAAACGATACACAATGCAGGTTGAGTGTATCATGCTTGTTTGTGCAACCTTTTGGACAAGTGGTAGGAACATAGCTCAGATGGTAGAGCAACTGACTTTTAATCAGAGGGTCACTGGTTCGAGCCCAGTTGTTCCTGTTACAGTCACACGTTTGTGTGGCTTTTTATTTTAGATGGGGAGGTGATGGAAAATCACTAAATTAACTTTAAAACAACAACGTTTTGCAGATGAGTACATCATCTCTGGTAATGCAACGGATGCAGCTGTTAAAGCAGGTTATAGTAAAAAATATGCAAATACAAACGCAAGTAAATTACTACAAAATACTACAATCAAATCTTATATAGATGAGCGCCTGGCTGATTTGCAATCTCAAAAAGTAGCTGACCAGCAAGAAGTCATGGAATACCTGACAGCTGTCATGCGTGGCGAAAAGACTGAGCCGTTGCTTGTTTTAGACGGTGAGGGTACACAGAAAGTCGTTAACGCTGTTCCGCCAGTTCAAGCGCGTACTAAGGCAGCTGAGTTGCTTGGTAAGCGTTATAGGTTGTTTACTGATAAGGTTGAGTTAGATGCAACTGTTGAACAGGTGGTGTTTGAAGATGACATCAGTTAAGCTTTCAAATTTGATACCGCCTAAATTTCATGATGTCTGGCGTGCTAGTCTCAATCAAAACATTTTACACGTTGTGTGCGAAGGCGGACGTGGTTCTGGTAAATCATCAGATGTGGCACATATCATTATTCAGCTTATTATGCGCTATGCTGTTAACGCTGTGTGTATTCGTAAGACAGATAACACACTTGAACAATCAGTCTATGAGCAGTTGAAATGGGCAATTAGTGAGCAGCAAGTGACACACTTGTTTAAGTTCAATAAATCACCATTGCGCATTACATACTTGCTACGAGGGAATTATATTGTCTTTCGTGGTGCACAGTATCCAGAACGTATTAAATCACTGAAAGACAGTCAGTTTCCGTTTGCAATTGGTTGGATTGAAGAATTAGCTGAGTTTAAAACTGAAGATGAAGTCAAGACGATTACTAACTCACTTTTACGTGGTGAGCTCGGTAGTGGTCTTTTTTATAAGTTTTTCTACACATACAACCCGCCGAAACGAAAACAGTCATGGGTTAACAAGAAATATGGAACGCAGTTTCAATCAGCTAATACATTTGTTCATCATTCGACTTATCTTGATAATCCATACATCGCTAAGGAATTCATCGCAGAGGCTGAAGCCACAAAAGCTAGGGATGAGCGGCGTTATCGCTGGGAATATCTTGGCGAGGCAATCGGTTCTGGAGTTGTTCCGTTTGATAACTTACGTTTTGAAACAATACCAGATGATTTGATAACCAACTTTGATAATATCCGAAACGGTCTAGACTTTGGTTATGCTACTGACCCGCTGGCATTCGTTCGTTGGCATTATGACAAGAAACACAATGGCATTTACGCAATTGATGAATTCTATGGTCAGAAAATCAGCAACCGTCAGGCAGCTAATTGGATTAAATCGCGAGGTTATCAATCAGACCGAATCGGCGCAGATAGTGCTGAACCTAAGTCTATTGCGGAACTGCATGGCGATTTTAATTTACCGAACGTGTACGGCGTTAAAAAAGGTCCTGATTCGGTTGAATTTGGTGAACGTTGGCTTGATGATTTAGATTTCATTTGTATTGATCCAAAGCGTACACCGAACATTGCACGAGAATTTGAAAATATTGACTATCAAGTCGACCGTGACGGTAATCCTAAACCACGACTAGAGGATAAGGATAACCACACGATTGACGCAACAAGGTATGCATTTGCTGATGATATGAGAGCAAACAACAACACGAGAGAGAAAACGAAGAAAGCAAGTTATTTATTTTGAGGTAAAACATGGTAAAATTCTTATCTAAAACCAGGTTCAATCCACACAGTAACGACCAAATTATCATGCTGACGGAAGACTATGAAGCTATTGATTTTGCGTCTCAAAAATGGATTGAACAATTAAAACAATACATCAACACACATAAGTTACAGATTGCGCGTTTGGAAGAGCTTAAACGTTATTATCTAGGTGATAATAACATCAAATATCGTCCTGATAAAACAGATGAATTTGCGGCTGATAATCGTATTTCAAGTGACTTTGCTAAGTACATTACAGTGTTTGAACAAGGCTACATGCTTGGCAATCCTGTTAAGTATACAAACGAGGATAAAACACTGCAAGAATTGATTGATACATTTTCTGAACAGACAAACGAAGCTTATCATAATATCTTGATTAAGACTGACTTGTCTATTTATGGACGCGCTTACGAACTGCTAAATCCTGAAGAGGATGAAAACGGCGGTGTTATTTTAAAACTGTATCATTTAGCACCTGAACAAACGTTTGTAATCTACGACGATACATACCAACAAAAATCGTTGTTGGGTGTCAACTATTACGAAGTCGATTATGGCAGTGGTCATCGTAAAACAGTAGTGCGCGTGTATTCTGATAGTACAATCTATACGTATATTGACGACAATCAAGACACGTTTGGCCTTCATCTAGTTGATGAAATAGAACATTATCTAAAAGGTGTTCCGATTAATGAATTCAAAAACAATGAGGACCGCACAGGTGCTTATGAATCGGTTCTTGATGATATTGACGCATACGACTTGTCACAATCCGAGCTAGCTAATTTCCAACAAAATAGTAATGACGCTATTTTACTAATCACTGGTAATCCTTATACTGGTTCGGATGATAACGATTATCTTGAAGATGGTAGTGTTAATCCTAACGGTCGTTTAGGTGTGGCACTTGGCTTTAAAAAAGCACAGATTGCCGTGCTTGATGACAATCCTAATCCTGGTGGTTCACAGCCAGATGCTAAATACTTGGTTAAGCAGTACGACTCAGCTGGTGCTGAGGCATACAAGCAACGTCTAGTTAACGATATTTTACGTTTCACATTCACGCCTGATATTCTTGACAATAACTTTAGCGGCATCCAGTCTGGTGAATCCATGAAATATAAGCTGATGGCGTCTGATAACTATCGCAGCAAACAAGAACGCTTGTTCAAAAAAGGACTTATGCGACGTTTGCGTTTAGCGGTCAACATCTGGGAAGTTAAAGGCAATGAAGCAACGAATTATCAAGCTATCAATCAAACTGCTGTTATCTTCAGTCCTAATTTGCCACAAAATGATACTGAACTTGCAAATATTGCTAAGTCGTTGTTTGGCGTGGTAAGTGATCAAACAGTTTACGAGTTGTTAGAACAGGTGACTGGGATTGATGCGGAAGATGAATTGAAACGTCTGAAAGCTGAAGAGCCACAAGAACCAGAGCCACGAATTGGCGAGGTGACTGCTGATGACCAAGAAGAAGCACAATGATTATTGGCATAAACGTAGTAATGACATTATGCGTTATGTTGATGGTACAGATATTGACATGTTTGCTAAATTGCAAAAGATTTACGCAGACGAGTCAGCGCAAATTCAACGTGATTTATTTGCGTTTGTAACGAAATATGCTGATGATAACAAAATGAGCTATTCTGACGCTCTACAACGCCTTAGAGGTGTCGACCTATCAGATTATCAATCGAACACTAAGAAGTATCGTGAGCAGGCCAAAAATAACCCAGATTTGCTAAAACGACTTAATGAACAATATGCTGGTTCAAAAGTAACACGATTCGACGCATTAAACCTTGAAATGACTTATAAAATTGGTGTTATGCAAGGCATTATTGAGAAGTCGTTTGAAAACTATTTGAAGTCAACTGCTAAGTATGCTTATAGGAAAGTGATGGGTGGTAATAGTGGCGTATTGAATGAACCAGCATTAAAAGAACTTATCAATACGCCTTTCAATGGTCGGAACTATTCGCAGCAAGTTTGGGGCAATACAGATGATTTAGCCAGAGATTTAAGAGACGTTCTGAAGCGTGGTTTTATTCGTGGTGATGATGTTCGTAGCATGGCTGGGGAACTTGCTAAGAAGTACAATGTAGCACGTTCGCGAGCGCAAACACTTATTAGGACTGATGGCACAGCGATTGTCAATCGTTCAGCTATCAAACGCTATGAAGAGTCTGGTTTGGAATTCTATCGCATATCTGTACAGACGGACAATAGGACATCACAGATTTGTAAGAGAATCCACAGTGAAGATAAGCGTTACAGAATTGATGAGTTTGAAACTGGTGTCACTGCACCGCCTTTCCACTATAATTGCCGTTCTGCTGTTATTCCTAATGAAGAGGAATTAGATGAACAATCGTTAAGAAAAATAGGAAAAACAACGTAATACTTTACGAAAAAAGCAAAGGATTAGAGTTAATCTAGGCGCTTTTTTTGTGTTTAAAAAGGAGAGATACATGGTTTCATTAGTTTGGCAATTTGTTGCCTTTTTAATTGGTATGATGGTGGCAGGGTGGCTGTTATTCATTATTGGAACGTTTTTTGTTGTATTGTTTGTTGCATTGTTTGAAACAATCGCAAAATATATCAAAAAGTCGTAGGAATACAGCTTTTTATTTTGTCCAAAACTACTCATGACGTTAAAAGGTGAAGGTTATTAGTCTAACTACAGACTTAAAACGGAGGTAGCCAACATGGCAGAAGAAACTAACACTGAAGTAGTTGAAACGGAAACGGTCGACAATCCAGAAACTACCGAAGCAGACAAAACATTCACTCAAGCTGAGCTTAACCACATTGTACAAGAACGTGTTCAACGGGCCGTGGCTAATGCTGAAAAAGATGCTGAAGACAAAATTAGACAAGCACAGTCTGAAGGTGAACGTTTAGCAAAACTGACAAAAGATGAACGTGCTAAAGAGGAAGAAGCTAAGCGCTTAGCAGACCTTGAAGCTCGTGAGAAAGCAATCGCAGTCAAAGAATTGCGTATTGAAACACAAAGTCTTTTGGCAGATGAAGGTTTACCAATTGAATTCCTTGATGTGGTCATGGCAGATACTGCAGAAGCTGTTAAAGACAACATTGCAAGTGTTCGAAAGGTATTTGATGAAGCTGTTGAAAAGCGCGTGAATGAGCGTCTAACGCAAGATAAACCACGTCGCGGAGCAACAGCAGGTGCAATGACTAAAACTGAAATTATGGCTGTTCAGGACGCAAGCGAGCGTCAGAAACTCATTGCAGAAAACTTATTATTATTTAGAAAGGGCTAATTTATGGCTGAAGAAAAATTAACTGTTATGAACGATTTGGGCGAAATTAAAACAATTGATTTTGTTAACAAATTTAGTACTAACATCTCTGAACTTTTGAAATTGCTCGGTGTGACACGTAAAGAACCGTTGTCAGCTGACATGAAAATTCGAACTTACAAATGGGAAACTGATATTGACCAAACAAGTGTTGGCGAAGGTGAAACAATTCCACTTTCTAAAGTGACTCGTGCACTTAACAAAGAATATCAAGTTGAATGGTTCAAAAAACGTCGTGCTGTTTCTGCTGAAGCTATCGCACGTCATGGTGCTTCCTTGGCAATTGACAAAGCGGACCAACGTATTATGCGCGAAATCCAAAATGGTATCAAAACTGATTTCTTTACTTTCCTTAAAACAGAACCCACGAAAGTTAAAGGAACAGGCCTTCAAGGTGCATTAGCTCAATCTTGGGGTAAACTACAAACATTTTCAGAATTTGACGGTGCCCCAATTGTATCATTCGTAAGCTCACTTGACGTAGCTGACTATCTTGGCGATAAAGCGGTCGGTGCAGACGGTTCTAACGTCTTTGGGATGACATTACTTAAGAACTTTTTAGGCATGCAAAACGTCATTGTGTTGCCAAACGTGCCACAAGGGAAAGTTTACTCAACTGCAGTTGAAAACCTTGTACTTGCTTACCTTGATGTGAACAGTTCTGACCTTGGTGGAATGTTTGCTGACTACACTGACGAAACTGGTTTGATTGCTTCAGGTCGTGACCGTAGTCTTAATAACCTTACATATGAGTCAGTATTCTTCGGCGCTCTTAAATTATTCGCTGAAATCCCTAAAGGTGTTATTGAGGCTACAATCGAGGTACCAGCTGTTTCGACACCATCGGTAGGAGGATAACCTAGATTATGGACAAAGCGTTGATTTTAGAGGAAGTTAAATTATTTAAAGGAATTTCTGATAAAGATACAACGCAGGATAAGTTGATTGAACTAGCAATTAATGAAAGTGTTGACCGTGTTCTGGCTAAGCTCAATGAATTTAGCGAAGGCGAGTTAACAGAAGTTCCAAATCGTTTAACTTTCATCATTCGAGATGTAGCTATTAAACGCTACAATCGTTTGAATTCAGAGGGCGCTAGTGCTGATAGCGAAGAAGGTCGTTCATTTAACTGGGATAAGTATTTAGATGAATACGAAACTACATTAAAAAGTGCTGCAGTTGGTCGAAATTATCAAGCGAAAGGGATTACTAGGTTTATATGATTTATAACAAACGTGTTATTTTAATCACTGAAACGACTGAAGCTGATTTTTTAGGTGATAAAGTCGTTAAGAAGCAGTCTGAACCAATCCCTTGCCAGGAAGATAATTTGACCAATGCAGAACAGATGGGCATCTTCGGGAAATACAATCTTGATAGTTTTAAGTTGCATTTGCAAGGACGCTATGATGGTTTTTCTGAAATTATCTATGATGGTAAAAAACGCAAAATACAGGGTAAAAAACATCACAAAAATTCGACGGTAATATACATTTGAGCATTAAATTCAAAGTTCGTGGTGTTGACCAGATGGTTAGATTGATTGCTAATAAAGGCAAAAAGGCGCGTATAGCTACTAATCGTGAATTAGATTTATCTAGCAAACGTATCGAACGCATGGCTAAGGTAAAGGCACCAGTTGATACTGGTGCACTGAAAAATACAATTTTTTCAGCAAAAGCAGGCAATCTAACCTATAAAGTTACTGCACCACAGCATTATGCGATATATGTGGAAAAAGGAACCCGAAAAATGCGAGCACAGCCATACTTAAAACCAGCACTTGATGCTGAACGACCAAAATTAATCAGCAATTTACGCAAATTATACGAAAGATAGGTGATATATGACGACTTATTCACCATCAACTTTATTTTTAAAAGAACTACACGATAGATTGGAAGCGTTAGCTATTCCAATCTATTTTTATTTGCCAAATTCTGACGTTTTAGAGCCTTTTATTGTGATTGGCTCTAATTCATCAGATACTTCACGAACAGCACAAACAGGGGCTGTTATTGAAGATATTACGGTAAATATTGACATCTTTTTAGATGGCTCAAGCAGAACTGATGCTGAAGAAGTTAAAGCAAAAGCTTTAAGGGCGATTGGGCGTAGAAATGCAACAGCTAATATCATTCCAGATGACAGCATAGGACGTGAAGTATACCACGTCTCTATTACTGTATCTGATACTATTTATTAATTAAAGGAGAAGTAATACATGACAGGACAAATTACAGTAACGACTGCTAAGCCGTTAGCAGGTAAAAAAGTCTTTTATTTCATTCAGTCTATTCATGCTGCACTTGGCAGCAATGCTATCTTACCAGCTTATCGTACAGACGGTAGTTTGACACTTGGTGCTGAATATTCAGACGAACAAACACAACAAGGGCTTTTACTTGATAAAACAAGTACCAGCCACGAAATTGAGTTGACGACTAAATTTGCACCGAAGGACCCATCAGTTGATGTACTTGAACAAGCGAATGACACTGGTGAATCAGTCAAAATTTGGCGTGTGCTTGTTGATGAAACATTGAAAACACAAGATGGTGAACCTAAAAAAGATTTTTATCCTGCCAAATTTGGCTATGCTAAGATTGGTGATATTGAATATAATGAAGGTATTGAAGATATTATCGAAACTAGCTACACAGCAAGTATTGTCGGTAAGCTGAAAAATGGTAAATTTCCATTGACTGCCGAAGAAATTGCTTTGCTTGATGAGGTTTATAACTATCAAAACCCAGGTGAAACAACTGGCGATTACGATAACATCAAAACAAGCGAATAACACGTCAAAGGTTGGATATTAAATCCAGCCTTTATTTTTTAGTTAGGAGATAACTCAGTTTATGGAATTTAAAGTTAAAAATAAAATCATTGAAATTAAGTTTGATTACCGCACAATGTTTAAGGTTGACAAACAACTTGCCACTAAAAATAAAGACACTGGTGCAAGTAACAACGACGGTGTCGGTACATTGTTTAACAACATTCTAAATCGTAATGATGAGGGACTTGTTGATTTAATTCTTTTGTCAGCTAACAAAGCGTTTAGTAAAGCTATTTCAGAAGATGACGCTATCACAGCGATTGAAACCTGGTTAGTGGATAATGACTCTGATGACACGGAAAGCTTGTTTGAAGAAATTCAACAAGAAATGGTTGACTCTGGTTTTTTCAAGAACAAGATTTTGAAATATATCGAAAACTTGGAAACAGCAGTAGAATACATGAAAGCGCAAGAGGACAGCGAAGCGCTTCAAGTCGAAATTACCGAAAAACTTATTGGCAAGATGAAAAGTGCACTATCTTAACTGAGTGTGCACGTCTTGGTTTAACAGACTTAGAAACAATCTACTCTTGCAACAAATGGGAACTTGACGCAATTTTAGAGGGGCTTCATTACAGACAGATTGATTTTCGCGAAAATCTGTCAGAGCTTGCTATGGAAATGCGCTACACTATGAATGCTAAACGTGCTAGTGCAAATAAACTTAGCAAGAAAAAAGACAGAAATAAAGTTAAACAAGCCTTTCATGCAAATAACAATAAGCAAACGACTAATAGTAGTCTTGCTGAACGTCTGCAAAAAGTCAATGACCATTTCATGAACAGATAACACAGAAAGGGGGAGTTATATGGCAGAATTTGATGGCTCAATTTATGCCTATGTCGGTGCTGATATTGCTGATTATCAAGCGGCAATGAATAAGATTACAACTGCAACACAGCGTGCTTTTGAGAAAGCACAGGATGCAGCTGTGAATAATTCTAATCGTTTAGTTCAACGTGTTGGTCAAATTATGGCACAGCTGGCAAACAATGGCGAATCACTTGGTAAACGTTTAGGAACAGCATTTAGCACAGGCTTAAATCTGTCTATTGGCGAAATTCAGCGTATAGCTTCATCAATTGGCGAAAAGATTCCTCAGCCCATAAAAAATGGGTTTAATACCGCTTTAACAGCTATACAGAGTGGTGTCAACTCAATAGCTAATAAAATCCCTCAGCCTATTCAAAACGCTTTTACAAAAGCAACTAGCTCAGTTTCTAGCTTTGCTACATCGGCGACTAGCAAGGTTAGCTCAGCATTTAGCACGATTAGTTCAAAAGTAAGCAGTGCTTCAAATACAATCAGTAATTCTTTTGTTGGGAAAGTAGGAAGTAGTCTTACTAGCTTAAGTAGTAAAGCTGCAAGTGTTGCGACTAAAATGGCTAGTTCGCTTGGTTCTGGCTTTTCAAATTTGTCTAGTAAGGCTACTACTGCACTAAATGGTATTAGTTCAAAAATGGGAGAGCTGGGAAATAGTATTACTAAAACTACTTTGACAGTTACAGCTCTTGGTGCGGCATTTGCAGTTTTTCAAGGGTTTAAGGCTGCGGTTGTTGGTTCAATTTCAAAAGCAGCAGAATTCGAAGAAAAAATGAGCAACATCAAGGCTCTTACTGGTGCTAGTTCTGAAACAATGAAGCAATTCAATGCGGCGGCTCAAAAAGCTGGTGCAGATACTGCATTTTCAGCCAGTGAAGCAGCAGACGCTATCGCTGAGTTGAGTAAAGCAGGGGTTGATACAGCCTCTATTTTAAATGGTGGTTTGACTGGTGCTCTTAACTTAGCCACTGCTGGTGAACTTAGTTTGACGGAAGCAGCGGAAGTGGCTTCAACAGCGCTTAACGCCTTTAAATCTGATAATTTAAGTGTTACCGATGCAGCTAACCAGTTAGCGGGTGCAGCGAATGCTTCAGCAACAGATGTCCACGAATTGAAATACGGACTTTCTGCCGTTGCGGCGGTTGCCTCTGGTGTTGGTATGTCATTTAATGATACAACTAACGCTCTTGCCGTATTTGCTCAAAACGGTCTTAAAGGTTCTGATGCAGGTACATCTCTTAAAACAATGCTTTTGAATTTGTCGCCACAAACCGATAAAGCGGCAGCTCAAATGCAACAATTGGGCATTATTACTGCTGATGGAGCCAATCAATTCTATACAGCAGAAGGTAAGCTTAAGTCATTTAGTGAAATCTCACAAATCTTACAAGATAGCTTGAAAGGTTTGACTGCTGAGCAACAACAGAACGCTCTTAAGACAATGTTTGGTACTGACGCCATTCGTGCTGCTAACATTGCTATGAAAGAGGGTGCTGCTGGAGCAGATGCCATGCAGGAAGCAATCAGTAAAGTTACTGCAGCAGATGTGGCTATCCAAAAACTTAACAACTTAAAAGGTGCTGTTGAATATTTGAGTGGTTCGTTTGAAACCTTGCAAATCCAAATCGGTAGTGCAATGCTTCCTGGTTTGCAAGGTGTGGTTAAGATTCTTGATAGAATGATTGACAGTTTTAGTAAAAGTAAGGTTGTCGACCAATTCGTCAAGAAAGTTCAAGACGTCTCACTTGCACTTTATCAAATTGCATTCGGTGCAGATGAGACTAAAAAGAAAATTGATGAAATGTTTTCTGGTGCAGATGCTGACGCTAAGAAACTAGAAACTAAAATTGAACCAATTGAACGTCTTAAAGCTGCAGCAATGAATGCAATGCCAGCAATTTCAGGCTTAGTCGGTTCGTTTGCATTCGGCCCTGCTATGAAACATTTAGGTAACCTTGGTAAGGTTATGGGCGGTCTTGCTGTTAAAGCTCAAACTTCTGGTTCTGTTATTGGCAATGCCTTTGGTGTTGCTTCAGCTGGTATGGCTAAATTAAGCGCTGGCAGTTCTGGAATGGCTAGTGCATTCAGTGGCGCGGCAAGTACAGGTTTATCTGCTATGTCTACTATGGCGAATGGTATTACATCAGTTGCTAGTATGGCGTTAGCGGTTATTGGTCCTGCAGCAATTCTCGGATTAGTTGTTGCTGGTCTTGGTTTGATTAATAGTCAATTTGGTGCACAGATTGACCAATTATTAGCTACAGTTACAACCAAGGGACCACAAATCATCATGAATCTGGTCAATGGTATTACAGGTGAAATTCCACTTTTGATTGCATCAGGTACAGAATTAATTGCTAAATTTGCTAATGCATTTACTGTGATGTTCCCAGTTTTAGTGCAAGCAGGTGTTCAATTAATCTCTAGTCTTGTTCAAGGCGTGGGAGCTAATGCTGGTAGTTTGATTGCGTCAGCTATTCAAGTGATTGGTACATTTGTTAGTTCGATTGCTAGTGCATTACCACAACTATTGTCTGTAGGTATGGACTTTATTGCAAATGTCGTCAATGGTTTGGTTCAAAATTTACCTTTGCTTTTACAATATGCGCAACAGATTGTTGATAATTTTGGTCAAAGTTTATCTGCTAACATGCCAAACATCATTTCTAAGGGTATTGAGATTATCACTAACTTAGTTCAGGGAATTATCCAGAATTTGCCAACAATCATTTCAATCGCTACGCAGGTTATTACTGGATTCATCACAGGCTTAGCTAGTTATTTACCACAAATTTTACAAGGTGGTATTCAAATCATTGTAATGTTGGTACAAGGTATTCTTCAGAACTTACCACAGATTGTACAGTCAGCTGTTCAAATCATTCAATCATTGATTCAAGGAATTACACAAAACTTACCGCAAATTATTGCTGCAGGCATTCAACTTGTTGGTCAATTAGCAGTAACAATTATCCAAAATATCCCACAGATTCTTGCAGCAGGTGCTCAATTAATCATGGGGCTTGGTCAAGCAATGCTTGAAGCTATCCCTAACGCTTTGAAAGGTGTTTGGGACGGTATTAAAAACGGCTTTGGTTCGTTGTGGGACACAATCACTGGTAAAAGTTCTGAAACTACTGCGAAAGTTAGCAGCGATGTCACTCAAATGACTAATGCAATTGCTGCAGGAACAGGCCAAATGAGTGCACAGACTAGCGCTGACACAATGGCAACACTAAATAGTATTAGTCAGAATACTGGTCTTGCAAATTTGAATGCGACTAGCAACGCAACTCAAATGGCGTCAAACGTCAATGCGCAGACTGGTATCATGAGTGTTCAAGCACTTAATGATTCAATTGCTATGGCAAATGGTATTAATGCTGGTACAGCACAAGCAAGTACGAATGCAACAACTAATGCTCAAAATATGAAGAGTGAAGTTAACCGCATGAGTGGTGAAATGAGCTTCCAGACAATCAATGATGTTAATAATATGGCAAATGGCATTGCTACCGGAATGACTACAGCAAGTACTAATGCAACAACTCAAGCGCAAGCTATGGCAAACGGTGTTAATACAGCCGCATCAAGCATGAACCTTGGTGCTGTCAATCAAGCATTGAATTTATCAGCTGGTGTATCAAGTAATATGCAAAATGCACAAGCAAATGCAAACAATTCAGCAGCTGTTATGAATAGCGGTGTTAGTGCAAACATGGCATCAATGCAAGCTAACGCAAGTGGTTCAGCTAGTGGATTATCAAGCAATATCACATCTGAGCTTAATTCAGCCGCTTCATCTGCTAACTCAGCATCATCACAAATGGCGTCAAACATCACTAACAACTTCAATAAGGCTAAGTCATCTGCAACATCATCAATGAATGGCATTGCAAATGCAGTTAAAAGTGGTATGAACAAAGTGACTAGCAGTGTTCAATCTTCCGGAAATAAGATGAATTCTACATTTACTAATTCGTTTAATAAAGCGAAAAGTGCTGCACAATCTGGTATGAATGGTGTCCGTTCAGCTGTTCAAAATGGTATGAATGGTGCTGTTGCAGTAGCAAGTAGCGCAGGTAGTCACATGGTATCAATCATGTATAGCACGGCTGGTGGTATGCAATCGGCTGGTTATTATGCTGGTGCTGGTTTTGCAAGTGGTCTTGCAGGCTCAGCAGGCTATATCTATGCTGTTGCAGCTGGAATCGCAGCACGAGTAACAGCAACAATTCGTAGAGCATTAGATATTCACTCACCATCTCGTGTGATGAAATCACTCGGTGGCTATACTGGCGAAGGCTTCGCTATTGGCATGTCTGACTGGATAGGTAGAATCAACGACATCAGCAAAGAGTATGCGTTAGCTGTTACAGACCAAAGCTGGGGTGTCAACGGCACTATGGCAATTGCTGGTAGCGTTAGCACATCTGGTCTATCATCTTCACTTGATAGCTTGTCAGACGAAGTGAAAAACAGTGAATTGTCACAACCGGTCTTTGATGTCCATAATGAATTGATTGGCGACAAGATTTATACAACAGTAAAAGAACGCGAAGCGAGAGAAGATACTAAAAATGATTATTTTAATTATTAGAAAGGTGAAATATGGATTTATTAATTACGAAAGGAACGGCATCAGTCAAGCTGTCTGACTACGGCTTTTATAATATTAATATTGATGACAGCGCACCTGGAATCTCTCTTGATAAGCGTTCTGTCACTGGTCGTAACGGTACAGTATTTGGTGGTGCAACATTTAATGCTAAAGTCATTAAAGTGACTGGACGTGTAGCTGTTACGAATGTCCAAGAGTTCTTGAGTCTAAAAGATGATGTATTTGGCTTGTTACTAGATGACGAGCCTTTTTATATCACTAAAATGTACCCAATCAATACTGATTTTTATAATTTTCAAATCCCTGGTCAAACGGCTGGGGATTTAGATTTTGTAAATCAACCACACACGGCTTGGCATTATCGTTGGAAAGTCACTGCAGAAGGCGAAGCTGATTTCACTTTTGTTGGCAATTATGGTCAAGGATTAAAATATGATTTTTCAATTAGTTTTATTACTGCTGAATTGCCATATGGTGAAACAACGCCGAAAACAGTAACACTAGCTAACAATCAGATTGCTTATGCTGGAACTGCTAAGTTATCGCAGTTGGAAGTTCCGTTTGTCGTTGAATTAACAGCAATAGGTAACCAATCAAACTTTTATCTTGAAATTGGAGATAATCGTTTTACTTACTCACAATCAGGCAATATTTCTGCGGGCGATGTTTTTAAAATTTCTGGCATTGAAACAACAAAGAATTTAGAAAATGTTAATGCACGTACTAATTATGCGTACTTTGTTATTAAACCTAGTCCAACAAAAAAGGTTAGTTACAAAACTGACTTTAAGGGCACAATAAAAATTTTAAACTTTAAAGAACTATATAAATAGGAGGTGATAGTTTGATTACATTTTTAGATGAAAGAGATGTTGAGCATGGTGCACTTGCCACTATTAAAGTTACAAATGCTGTTAACGGTGAACGCTCACTGACTGGTGAAATTGAATCAGGCGATTATGTCCTAACAAATATCGAACGTGGCTGGCGTTTACGTTTTGATGATGAGTTTTATGTAGTAACTTACGCAAAGCCAATTGATGATGGTAAAGGTACGCACGTTACGTTTGACGCTGTTCATCAATTTTTTTGGGACTTTGATAAGTCATCAGTGCATGAACAATTAAATGATGGTTCGCATACGTTCTTGACTTACCTTGATTTCATATTCACTGGCAGTGATTACACGTATACAATTGACCCTCTATTGAAGGTCTATGCTTTTGAAAAACAATCATTTGGTTATAAGAGCCGTCTAAAACTTTTTAACGATGTCATCACTTCATCTGGCGTTGAATTCCAGGTTAATGGCAAAGTGGTCCGTATCTTAGAAAAAACTGGAACAGACCTATCAACGGTAGTTCGCAAGAACTTCAACATGAATGAACTTGGCATTGAAAAGCATATTGGTGATTTTGTTACTTATCAAAAAGGCTTTGGTGCGTGGATTGATGAGAATGACCACTCAAAGGGGCGTTTAGTTACTGAATACACTAGTCCATTGGCTAGCGTATACGGAAAACTTGAAGCTGAACCTTTAGTTGATGAACGTTATACACAAGCAGACAACATGGTTGCGGCTTTGAAAGCTAACATTGATAATTCTTACAGCATCTCGATTACTCTTGACATGGAAGATTTAACTCGTGCTGGTTATGACTATACACAACCTAGAGCAGGTGATTACATCATGGCTATCAATGAAACATTAGATTTTCAAGAAAAAATTAGGATTGTTTCATTTACTAGTGAATATGATGTATCTGGTCAGTTGGTTAAACATGAAGTGACTTGTAATGACATTGGTGTAGTCAAGAAATTATCAGCAAGTTACAACTTAACTAAAGAACAAGCTCAAAATGCGTCAGATTCAGTCGGTAAAGCTGTAGAAATGGCTAATAAAGCGCTAGTTTCTGCAGATGGTAAAAGTACTGTTTATTTTGGTAATGAATTTCCAAAAGATGAGCCAAAAGGTACATTACATAAAGGTGACTCACTTTATTTGACAGTCGGCGACACAACGAAAATGTATTACTGGACTGGAGCAGATTGGGAAGAGCTCCCCATCGTTAATGATGTTGAAGCATTCAAAGAACAGATTGCTGATGAACTAAAAGACGTTCCAAATCGTGAAGAATTCGAAGCGACTATTACAGAAAAACTCGCTACATCAAAAGCTGAAATTAAAACACAGATTGACACAGCTAAAACACAGGCAGAATCAAACGCTAAGGCATACGCTGATGAAATCAATCAAGCAACAGCAGGAGTAGCGGAACAAGCGAACACAGCTGTCAATAGTTTAAAATCTGACTTAGCCAAAGTCAAAACTGATTTAACTACCACAACGTCAACTGCAAATGCTGCTAAGACGTCAGCAAGCGAAGCCAAACAGCAACTTACCGCAGTAGCTAATGATTTGTCTAAAGCTAAAACAGACTTGCAAAATGCAGTTAGCGAAGTTGACACGAAAGCTACGAATTTGCAGAGTGATTTGTCTAAAGCTAAAACAGACTTGCAAAATGCAGTTAGCGAAGTTGACACGAAAGCTACGAATTTGCAGAGTGATTTGTCTCAAGCTAAAACAGACTTGCAAAATGCAGTTAGCGAAGTTGACACGAAAGCTACGAATTTGCAGAGTGATTTGTCTCAAGCGAAACAAGATTTAACCAGGCAAGCTCAACAGTTACAAGCACAAGCCAACGCACAGTCTGAACTAACCAATCGTGTAAGCACCGTCGAGGAAACAGCTAACGGTACTAAGACAACTGTTAGCGAGCTAAGCAAGACCGTTGATAGCAACACAAATAACATTACAAACGTGTCGAATCGTACGAAGACGGTTGAAACTGGTTTAACGAGTGCTAAGACATCAATTAGTGAATTGCAAACAAACCTTGCAACTGCTCAAACAGACTTAACCTCAATCAGTCAACGTACTAAGACCGTTGAAGATGATTTGAGTGGTACTAAGACCACACTTACAAATTTATCGCAGACTGTTACCGCTGACGGCAAGAACATTGCTAGTCTAACCAGTCGAACGAAAACAGTTGAGGATAGTGTGGACGGTCTGAAAACGACTATGTCAAGCGTTCAGAAAGATTTGACAAGCACGACCGCAAGAACGAAAGCAGTTGAAGATGACTTAGCGGGCACAAAAACAACATTGTCACAAGTTCAGACAACGGCTAACAGCGCTAGTCAAAAAACAGCTACTTTAGAAACTGGCTTGAATGGGCTTAATGCGAAGTTTAGTAATTTAAGAGTCGGTGGTGTGAATTTAATCAAGCAATCAACCGCTCAAACAGGCTTACGTCTAGGAATGGACGCAGGACCATTCCCAGACTCGAAACATGCGCTGACAGACTGGATTAAAATTGAGCCGTCAACAGTCTATACATTAACTACTTATGAAGACGTCAATGAAGCTAATATGTATTATTCGTTAGCTTGGTACAGTACGAACAGTGCTGACTACAGCGGTTGGATAAGCCGACCGACAGGCGCAGCGTCAGCCACTGACTTAAAAAACGGCAGACAATACACAAGTCCAGCAAACGCTACTTATGCAAAAGTGTCTTATCCAATTAATTATCCAAAAGTCAAGTTAGAGTGTGGAAACATAGCAACCGACTACAGTCCAAGTGAAGCTGACATAGAGCAAAAAGTAGCAGATTACAAACAAACGGCAGACCAAAACTACGCAAGTTTGCAAACGACTGTCCAAAATCTAGACGGAACAGTGCAGCAGAACAAAACCACTGCAGAGCAAACGGCAGCAGGCTTTAAGACACGCATTGAATCACTTGAAACGTACAAGAGCGGTGAATCAACACGAGCTAATCAATACTTTGAGAGCGCTAAGACTGAAACAGCACGGCAATTGACTGCAGAACGTACAGCAATTGCTAAGGATTACGTTGCTAAGTCAACATATACTAGTGATGTGACTGGCATTCGTAATGACTTAACAGCAACGACTACGACTGCGAACACGACTAAAACCAACCTTGCTAACTACCAAGCTAGCAATGATAAGGTAGTAGCTAATTTGCAAAGCAATCTGCAAACAGCGAATGGCAATATTAGCAGTTTGAAGACGAAAGTTGAAGCAGTGCCTGGACAGATTACTAGTGCAGTGTCAGCTGTTGAGGGTAAAATTCCGACGAGCGTCGGCGGTAGGAATTACATCAAAAACTCGGAATATCGCAAGACGTCAATATATGTCAATGATAATCAAGTGCAAGATGAAGCGTTTGATATTTCAACAACGTTTTGGCAAAACAGCGAAGTGTACAGCAAGAAAATCAAATTATCATTTTACTATCAGCCTAGTAAGCCGTACGATGCTGACCGTGAATTTCCAGTGTATTTCAGAACGGCACCTTGGCCATCGATTGGGAAAGTGACGTATCCAGCTAATACTACTCGATTAATTAAATACACAATAGCAATGACGAATTCACTGCCAGCTAATTTTACGGCTAATCAAATTTTTATACGATTCAGTGGCAAGCTTGACAAAGATCGCTACCAAAATATTGGAAAAGTGATGTTGGAAATCAGCGACATTTTTACCGACTGGTCACCAGCACCAGAAGACACAGTTAGCCAAATTAGCTCGCTATCTAGTCAGATTCAGCAGACTGCTGACGGTATGACATTGCTTGCAACGAAAACAGAGCTTAACAGCGCTAAAACCGAGTTGCAATCTGGTATCACCACAGCTACCAACAAAGCTAATACAGCCCAAAGCACAGCTGCCAACAACGCTCAAATAATCAGTACGCACACGACTCAAATCAGCGCATTGAATACTGGCTTGCAAGCCAAAGTCTCACAGACTGAATTCAATACGTTAAGCGGTCGTGTAACAACTGCTGAAAATAACATCACAGCTAAAGCTAACGAGTTGAGCAGTAAGATTAGTAGTTTAAATGTTGGTAGTAAGAACTATTTACCAACGTCACGAGTAATCAATCGTGGTTGTAGTAATTTCAGTTACAGTAAGACATCTAAGAGCTGGACAATGACAGTACCAGCAAGTTCAACGACTTTTGGTAATGGTATCACGTTCAACACAAATGGCCTTAATATTCTTTTAAATGGTGGCGAAACGCTATTCTTTGGCTTGATGATAAAGGCAAATAAAGCATGTTCTTTTAACTACGACATTAACAACGCCCTATCTGGTACAGCGTCAAATGATAACGACGATAGAAGTAAGCAAGCGTGGTCGCCATCCAATAAAAGCATTCCAGCAAATGTTTGGACGAGGGTTTGGTTTAGCTATACTGCTAAGGCTAACGTGCCAATTACAGAAGCTAATTCTAATTTTGGTATTGTCAACAATACCGAAGCAATCACTGTTGAAATCAAAGAGGTTATGGTTGCTAAGTCAAACGTACCTGTTGATTATCAAACACCTGATGCTGATTTTGAAGCTAAAGATTCTGAACTTAAACAGACAACAGACTCAATCAAAGCCAGCGTATCTTCGTTGGATAAATCAACAGTTAAGAGTGCTAGCTTGACTATTAATACAGACGGAATCGTTATGAAAGCTGGCAAGTCAACAACTGATGTTGCTAATGCGATTGGTTCTTATTTTGCTGTTAATCAGAATGCTATTAACTTATTCTCTGACAAGATAAACGTCAGAGGTAGCATGATTGTTGACGGTGCTATCACAAGTAATAAGATAGCTAGCAAATCGATTAATACGGCACATTTGAACGGTAAAATCATTACTGCTGACGTGATAGCCACAGGAGCGATTACAGCAAATGCCATTAAAGCAGGAGCGGTAACTACCGACAAGATGACAGCGAACAGTATCAATGGCGACCGTATCACAGCTGGCACATTAGATGCAGCCAAAATCAAAGCTGGTAGCATTACAGCTAGTCAAATTGCAAGTGGCACAATTACCAGCGCACAAATCAAAACAGGAACAATTAGTGCAGCGAATATCGCCGCAGGTGCGATTACCACAGATAAAATAGCTGCTAATTCTATTAATTCAAGCAAAATTGTATCAAGTGGTATTACAGCGAACGTTATCAAAGGTGGTAAATTACAATCACTATCTAACGCAACTAATTTTGAACTTGATACTGGTAAGCTTTTTTACAATAACAACAACACTGGTATTTTTCGTGTTCAAGCAAACGCTAGTACAATGGGACTTAAATTTTCAAATACTAGTATCACAGTTAGTGGAACTAGCCGAATCTTATCGCGAGTTATTTTAGGCGGTGACCGTCGTGAAACTTCACTAGATGACGGAAAGTGGGACCAAGGTGGGTTTACTGGTATTGTGGCTGAAACAATCAACGGCGTTGATTCTAACGCTCACAGTCAAGCTGATACTTTACGTGTGATTGGAGATAATATTTATTTCACCCACAGTTACAACTACGACGCTCAAACAAAAACAAGTGCACAAGGTTGGAAGATGGAAACGTTCAGCCCTTTTTCAAGTTATGCAGGAAATGTCGTCTTGAAACCGTACGGTATTAATTATCGTCAATCAGACATCATCACTGGTGATGTTCGTTTAGATAACGGGGATGGCTCTGGTTATTGGGTGCGAGGATGTATAAGGACTTTAAGAAACTGTTTTCAACATTATCTCAACGGTGGAACAACATCAGGTGCTATGAATGCAATACGAGATGCTTTAAAAGAAATTTCAGGAGTTTAATATGGATAAAAATCAATTAATTATTAATGAATTACTACAAAAACTAGCCACTGCACAATATGAAGCAGTACAATTACGCGCTGAATTGACTGTGGCTAATCAACATAACAGCGAACTTGAAGATAAGTTAGCTACGTTGATGCCTAAAAATAACGAATTGAAAGGAGGTGATGAATAATGAGAGCATGGAACGTTGTCGGAAAATACCCAATTTATACTGATGGAAAAGTAACACACACAGAAATCACACTAGCTACTTTGTCAGGTAGTTACGGCACATTTACTGAACGTGTCGTAGGTAACCACACAGGGAAAACTAACGATGAACTTATTGAATTAGCTCGTGATGCTTATTTCAAAACTGAATATGCTGATAAAGCTATGCCAGAGGCAGTACAAAAAGTTGATGCAATGTCTGCGACAGTCGAACAAGCTAGTGAAAAACTTGAACAAGTTGAAACTGCAATTTCAAACTTAAGCAACATGGTCACAACGGTAACTCAAGCAGTTGAAGAAGCTAAAGAAGAAACAGCTAAAAATGTTAAGTTGGTTAAAAATGCGACTGAAAGCATTACACAATTAATGGAAACATTGTCTTTATTAGAAACGCCAACTGAAGACGTCGAAGAAGATGGAGGACAATCAAATGAAAATTAAATGGTCTGAGAAAGCAATTGATACTTTTGGTAGATTTTACGCAGGTCAAATTTCGATGGGGTGGCTTACACTTGATGAAGTCCCTGCTCAATTTAAGGAACGTACACAGTATTATGTTGACTTAGCTAACCAAGAGCAAGAAATGCAAGAACCTTAGAATCGAGGTTGTAAGATAGATATGTGGAAACCAGAATTTTTAAGCATGATTTTAAGTGCGTCAGTCTCAGTATTGACGCTCTTTACTTTTTTTCAATCTCGCATGACTAATAGCGAACGTCGCACTACAATTCTTGAAGAAAATGCAAAACAGCGTGATAAAGAACTAGTTGAAATTAAAAAACGTTTAGATAATCACGACAAACAGAATGAAGCACTTATTCGACTAACTACCGAAATCACCAATCTGAGTGAAAAAGTCGAAAAAATCGATACTAAATTGGAGGAATTATCATGATTAATTGGAAATTACGTTTTAAAAACAAAGCTACATTATTAGCGATTGCAGGAACATTAATCCTTTTAGCACAACAATTGGGCTTGAAACTACCAGATAACATCGAGGACGTGGTCAATACTGTTTTGACTTTGCTTGTATTGCTGGGAGTGGTCAATGACCCAACAACTGAAGGAATTAGCGATAGTCCGAAGGCATTAACGTATACAGAACCTAAAAAAGGATTAGGTGAATCAAATGAAAAAGAATGATTATTTTATCGACGTGTCAAGCTATCAATCGGCAGATTTAACAGCTATTTGCCAAGCTGCAGGCACACGTAAGACGATTATTAAAGTGAGCGAAGGAACAGGTTATCTTTCGCCCAATCGTTTTAAACAGACGGAAACCAGCGAGCCTGTTGGATACTACCACTTTGCCCGTTTTGGTGGCAACGTCAGTCAAGCAGTAGCAGAAGCGAATTATTTCTTGGCAAATATTCCCACAAAAGTGCCGTACCTCGTATGTGATTATGAGGACGGCGCTAGCACGTCAAAACAAGCCAATACAGACGCTATTTTGGCATTCATGGATAAATGCGCACAAGCTGGTTACAAGCCAATCTATTACAGCTACAAGCCTTACATGCTGGCAAATGTAGACTATACGCAAATCATTGCTAAGTATCCAAACAGCTTATGGATTGCGGCTTATCCTAACTATAATGTGACCCCTGACCCTGTTTGGTCTATTTTCCCGTCAATGGACGGCATTCGTTGGTGGCAATTTACTTTCACGGGTATTGCTGGAGGGCTTGATAAAAATGTTGTATTGCTAGATGACGAGCAAACAGCGTCATCAACAGAAAAGAAAGAAGAAATTTCGGAGGAGGAAGAAGATATGTTAAATTTTGTAATGCGTTCTAAAACAGGTAAACAAGGTTATGTAGGTTGTGTCAATGGTGCCATCTTTGGTATCGGAGATATCGGTACAGTGACAGCTTTGCAAGAAGCAGGTTGTAAACATCTAGTGTTAGATGATGGTGATTTTGACCGCTTAATCAACTCACAAAAACTTGACGATGAGCAACGCAACAAAGTGTTACAAGTAGCGCTTGAAAACGTGGCTAACACAATCAAAAATAAATAACATTACAGCACCGCTCAGATTTGTATCTGGGCGGCTTTTTTTGGTATAATATAAGTAAGCTAACTGTTTGTGTATTCTGTTAGCAACTTTTTTCATGTTTTTATTGTAATTTTTTGGATGCCCTCGCTTTTTGCGGGGGGTTTTGTTTTGTAAAAGGCCATGTTAAACAAAATGGTTGTTAATGTATTTATTCCTCAAAATAGGCTATAATATAAGTATAGATTGCTTAAATATTATACTTGAAAAAGGATTTGTTAGTGGTATTGTAGAAAGTGATGAGACATACTTTAGAGTGTCATATAAGGGTAATCATAGCAAAGGAACTAATTTTGTTTTACCTAGAAAACCTCATAAGAGAGGTGGTCAAAAGCAAGGTAAAAGTAGTGGAGATAAACTAAGAGGTATCTCTAATGAAAAAGTATGCGTAGGTATTTGTATAGATAGAAAAGGAAATGTAATATCTGAGAAATTATGTACTGGTAGAGTTAAGTTTTCTCAATTAAAAGATTTCTTTAATAATAAGATAGGAGAAGGCTCTACTCTTTGTGTAGATAGTCATTATTCTTATATGAAGATACCAACTGTCTTTAATGTCACTCTTAAAAGGATAGAAAGTGGTAAATACAAAGATGGAATATATCATATTCAACACGCAAATAGTTATCATAGCAGATTGAAGGGGTGGATTAGAGATTTTAATGGTGTTGCGACCAAGTATTTGCAGAATTACCTTACATGGTTCAGATGGTGTGAAATAACTAAGAAAGAGAAAGATATTTCAAAGATAAAAGAATTATTTATAAACTTAGTTACAACTGAAAATTACTCTACTATAAATACTATAAAAAATAGATACATTGAACTAAGTTAAAAGAATATATTTTAATTAGGCTATATTAGTTAAATTCGTAATAAAATTGATAAAACCATTTTACAATTGGAAAATAATTGAATATTTCATATAATGTAATTAAGTTCACAATTGTTATATATTGCGAATAATTAATAATAAATGATAATATCAAATATATATGATATTAAGGAGATACAAGTTGAGATGATAAGAAGTATAGAAAATAAAGATATAGATAAAATAATGAATATATGGTTAAGGAGCACTATAAAAGCTCATGATTTTATACAAAAAGAATATTGGGAGAAAAACTATAATATTGTAAAGGATATATATATACCTATGGCAGAAACTTTTGTATTTGAAGATGAAGAATGCATAAAAGGTTTCATAAGTATAATAAATAATAAATTCATAGGAGCTTTATTTGTAGATATAGATTTTCAAAATAGTGGTATAGGTAAAAAATTAATAAATCATGTAACTGATAGATATAAAAATCTAAATTTAGCAGTATATAAAGAAAATAAAAAATCAGTAGATTTTTATATAAACAGAGGATTTAAAATAACAAAAGAACAGATAAATGAAGATTCAGGACATAATGAATATATAATGCAAAAAAATTAAATTTATATAATTTACTTTTACAATCTTAATATAATACGAACTAATAATAAAAATGACTGGTTCATATTGCCAGTCATTTTTATTATTTATATTTAACAACCAAATAGTTTAACATAGCCTTGTAAAAAAGTGATAATGGTGTAGAATAGAAATTGGATTCGTAGTAATACGAACACATAATTGAAGCACATTATGTGGCTTGGCAGAGCTTAAAAACTGTTCCTCGGCGATAAGCCTAAGAAGCACAATGAGGAGTTAGAAAAGCCGTTCTTATCTAATCGTTGACCCCGTTGGAGGATCATCCAGCCGTGCTTTTTTTATTTTGTAGAGCTAGCGTGAGCTAGTCCTTTTTTATTTGCGTTAAAAATAAAAACATGCTATGGTATACACACTAAGGATAAGGGATGATATATATATGTCAATGGAAGAACTAGCTAACCACGTAATCACCGTATCGCAAGAAAATAACTTGTCTGTATCTAATTTGGAACTACAAAAAATTTTATACTTCACATTAAGAAACTCTAGAAACGTTTTAGACGAAGAAGAAATTAAAGATACTTACGATGAACCCTTTCTAGCTTGGCCATATGGACCAGTAGCACAAAGGCGCAGTCATCAATTGGAATATCTTTATATTGATACATTTAAAACATATTTCTGAATGTTGGGTGAACGTTGAAGGTAACCAGTCCTGTCTAGTCATTAAAACTCTTAGGAAGTTGTGAGGTAGCTCTTCATGGCTCAGACCTAAGACGACTATCAGCTAATAAGTTGCATATATTTGAAGCAGAGCGAAGTCTCATTTAGTTAGTTGTTTTAAATTTGTGATAAATCCGTATTCCTGAAGGGGTATGTGATGGAGATCTAACCTTTGTTAGCTCTTTTTTTATTGTCGTTAAAACGGACTTATCACTAAATTGTGGTTATAACAGCAGTGCCTTAAATATTTAAATTTTGGGGCAAATTTGGGGCATAAGTTTGAAACTTTTGTGTTTTTACCTTCAAAAAGCAATATAGTTTCTATCTTATAAATGCTTATTTTTCAATGTTTCTTACTATTATATATCAATGAAATATCATCATCTAAAACTCAAAAAGTTCTTGATAAATAATTTAAAAAGCCTACCGTATCAAGCCACGCTTGGTACGGGGCTTTTTTTAGCTTTTGAGAAAAAGCAAAGCTAATATAAGGTTAATTGAAAAATACCTATAATAACTTAGAATTATTTTATAAGTTAGGCTCTGATTCAAGAATTGTGTTTGGTTTTCTGGTACAATAGAAGAAAACGAGAAAGAAGAGAAAGATGACAAAGTTAGCGACGATTTGTTATATTGATAATGGTGAGGCACTTTTGCTTTTGCATCGTAATAAAAAGCCAAACGATGTTCATGAGGGAAAATGGATTTCGGTTGGTGGTAAACTTGAAGCGAGTGAAACGCCTGATGAATGTGCCAAACGTGAAATTTTTGAAGAAACGCATTTTACAGTTAAGGAAATGGATTTTAAAGGTGTGATTACTTTCCCTGAATTTACGCCAGGTCACGATTGGTATACCTACGTCTTTAAGGTGACAGATTTTGAAGGTGAATTAATCTCTGACGAAGAATCACGTGAGGGTACTCTTGAGTGGGTTCCTTATGATAAGGTGTTATCAAAACCAACTTGGGAAGGTGACTATGAAATCTTTAAGTGGATTTTAGATGATGTGCCATTCTTCTCAGCTAAGTTTACTTATGATGACAAGCAACGCTTGGTAGATAAGAGTGTTACTTTTTATGGTGATAAGTAGTCCTTATTGAAGTTGTCTGAAGAGAGGAGTTTTTATGGATCGTCATCAAGAAAAGAAATTTACGGAGTCTTGGTTTTTTAAATGGGTTTTAAACAGTCAAGCTACTGTGGCAGTTATGGTCACTTTTCTTGTCTTTTTGACCCTTTATTTGTTCACTAAGATTTCATTTCTATTTAAACCTATTTTGTCTTTTTTAGCCATCATCATGCTTCCTTTGGTGATTTCGGCAATTCTTTACTATCTGATTAAGCCTTTGGTTGGATTGATTGAACGACGTGGTGTTAATCGAACGGCTTCAATTTTCATTGTTTATGCTATTATTGTGGCTCTACTTATTTGGGCGGTAGCAAGTTTTATTCCTATGATTGAAGGACAATTAACCTCATTTGTTGAGAATTTACCTGCTTATGTTAAAAGTGTCAATGTTGAAAGTTCTAAACTTTTGAAGAGCCCTTGGTTGACTAATTATCAGTCAGAATTGCAGGACATGCTAGCCAATATCAGTAATAAAGCTGTTGATTATGCAGAAAGCTTTTCTAAGAACGCTATTGATTGGGCATCAAGTTTTGCCACAGCTATTGCTCGCGTGACCTTAGCTATCATTATGTCACCGTTCATTCTCTTTTATTTCTTAAGAGATAGTCATAAGATGAAAGAGGGGTTAATTAAGGTACTTCCGACTAGAATGCGTCGTCCAACATCACGTATTCTTGGGGATATCAACAAACAACTTGCTGGTTATGTTCAAGGTCAAGTAACTGTGGCGATTGTTGTTGGGATTATGTTTACAATCTTCTTTAATATGATTGGTTTGCGTTATGCGGCAACTTTTGGTATTATTGCAGGCTTCCTTAATATGATTCCATATCTTGGTAGTTTCTTAGCCATGGTTCCTGTTGTGATTATGGGGATTGTTCAAGGACCAATTATGCTGATTAAGATTCTTGTGACCTTCGTGGTTGAACAAACGATTGAAGGGCGTTTTGTGGCTCCTTTGGTTTTGGGAAGCAAGCTAAGCATTCATCCGATTACCATTATGTTTATTTTGCTAACATTTGGCTCAATGTTTGGTATTTGGGGAGTTTTCCTAGGAATTCCGGTTTATGCCTCTATTAAGGTGATTGTTAAAGAAATTTTTGACTGGTACAAAGCTGTCAGTGGTTTATATGAAGAAGAGTTAATTGTAGAAGAAGGAGGAGAAGAATCAAAAGATGTTAAATAGTGAAAAAATGGTTGCCTCAATCCAGAGTCAAGATTTGGAGCATGCTAATAAATATTTTAAACGAGCTTTGAAAGAAGACGATGCTGAGACTCTTTTGGAATTGGCAGAGTATCTTGAAAGCATTGGTTTCTTGCCACAAGCAAAAGAAATTTATTTGCAAGAACGTGAAGATTATCCTGAAGTTAATATCAATCTAGCTCAGATTGCGACTGAAGATGGTGATATCGAAGGTGCTTTCTTGTATCTTGATGCTATTTCGCCTGAGAGCGATACTTATTTGTCTGCTTTGCTTGTTATGGCAGATATCTACGAAATGGAAGGGCTAGCTGACGTTGCGCGTGAAAAACTTCTCCAGGCTAGTCAGATTAGTGATGAACCTTTGGTTATTTTTGGTTTGGCTGAAATCGAAATGGAACTTGGTAATTACAACCAAGCTATCAAAGAATACGCTAAGCTAGATAATCGAGATATTCTTGAATTGACTGGTGTGTCAACCTATCAACGTATCGGTCGTGTATATGCTAGTCTCGGAAAATTTGAAGCAGCTATTGAATTTCTTGAAAAAGCTGCTGAGATTGAATACGATGATAATACTGTTTTTGAATTAGCGACAATTTTGTATGATCAAGATGAATACCAAAAAGCAAATATTTACTTCAAACAATTGGAGACAATGAATCCTGATTTTGAAGGGTATGAGTATGTTTATGCACAATCTCTTCATGAAGAAAATAAAACTGAAGAAGCCCTTCGATTGGTTCAAAAAGGTTTGGCTAAAAATGAATTTGATACTAATCTTTTGCTTGCAGCATCACAATTTTCATATGAATTACACGATATCAAACAAGCAGAAAGTTATCTTTTGAAAGGAAAAGAAGTAGCTGTTGACGATGAAGATGTCTTGATGCGTTTGACAAACTTATACTTAGAAGAAGAACGCTACGACGATGTTGTAGCTCTTAATCGCGATAACATTGATAATGTGCTTACTAAATGGAATATTGCCAAAGCTTACCAAGCTCTTGAGGCTGATAAAAAGGCTCTCAAAATTTATGATGATTTAGCAACTGACTTGGTAGACAATCCAGAATTCTTGCAAGACTATGCCTATATTTTGCGTGAATTTGGCTACGCAGATCGTGCTAAGGATGTGGCTAAACGTTATTTGACTTTGGTTCCAGATGATGTCAATATGGTGGAATTTTTAAATGAAGATGAATTTTAAGAGTCTTTTGGCTAGTAACCTAATAACGGTTATTATCATTTTTGTTTTGCTATCATTCTTTGATCAAAGTGGTGAACCACTTCGCAATATTCTTGTGGTATTTGGTGGTTTTATCTTGATGACCATCTATGATTTTGTCAGAACAAGACGAAAAAAATAGAGTAAAAAGCGCGACAACTTCGTCGTGTTTTTTCTTGTAATTTTCAAGAATGTTTTTAATCTTACTTTAGAAAGATAAAGAAAAATTTCACAAGAGAAATTTCACAAACTTTTCGTAAAACTATGGTATAATTGATTAATATTTGTGAAAAATAAAAATTTGTGATTTAGATTTGACTAATTTTATCGCCAGATTTTCTTGAAATTGTGATATATTGGAACTTTAAAAACTGTTCTTAATTAGTCATCTAAAGACATATAGGAGATAAAATGACTGAACAAAAGCAATATGGGGCTGATTTGGTAGTGGATAGTCTCATCAACCATGACATTGACTATGTTTTTGGTATTCCTGGTGCTAAAATTGATCGTATTTTTGACACTCTTGAAGATAAGGGACCACAGTTGATTG
>SKDY01000424.1_pt1 | contig 35176 bp, 46 predicted proteins | sample 4826591 | NCBI WGS metagenome assembly SKDY01 (sample SAMN11008823, study PRJNA524170) | human gut metagenome | biome: Human fecal sample; material: Feces; isolation source: fecal sample from pouch patient p10, p22 | host: Homo sapiens | place: Israel: Tel-Aviv | collected 2016-06-15 | reverse complement strand
ATTTTCATCATAAATAAGTCCTATTTCTAAACAAAAGTCCTTATATTCTTCAATATATTTATCATAATCTATATTAAATTGTTCTTGAAAATAATTTATTACTTCTTCTTTATAATCTGGTTCATCTACTGGGCCAATAAGACAATCCCTTATACTAGAACAAATATTTTGTATTTCTTTAGCACAAAAATAAAGTTCTCCTTCAGACCATGTTCCCCAAAAAACGTCTTTATATTTTCCAACGTATATAGCATCTTCAGCTTCGAATAAAATCACAGAGTTTTTAAAAATTTCATTATACTTATCTCCAAAAAGAGAGATTAGCCTTTTCATCGCAGTATCTTGATTAGGAATAGTCGCGGAGAATAATAAAGAAAGAAAGCTTTTATCTCCTTTCTCATTTCTATTTTTCCTCAAACGTTCTAAAAACTTTCCTTCAGCGTTTGTCAATTTTGTTATGGTATTAGCCATTTTTACATAATACCTTTTTCCTGTAGCATTAAATCAAAATGTTTAGACTCATTTTCCCACTGTGTATCACTTTCTGTAAATGTTAAACTCATATTTTGGCAAAAATCTTTATATTGAGTTATGGTCTGTTTATAAGAAGGTAAATTTCTTTCTTTAAACATAGATTCAATATAATTTATATTGTCCAGTGTAAAATAAAGCAACTGTCTTATAATATTGCAAGTGTTTTGTATTTGTTTTCCAGCTCCCCACAGTTCACCTTCGTTGCTATAAAGCCAAAAGAAGTCTTGATATTTCCCCAATAAAAATCCACCTCTTGTATATAATAAAAAATCACTTTGTTCAAAAATATTTAGTATTTCGTCATCATCTTCTATATTAGCCAGAATATCTTTTGTTACTTTTTCTATATCTAAAATAGAGGTTGAGAATAAAACATTCAAGAAGCTGCTATCTTTTTTTGATATATAATCACTTTTTAATTTTTCGAGAAAAATCTTTTCTTGTTCAGTTATCATTTTTTACCCTTTTTATTTAGTTAGTATATAAACACAATTCTTTATTTCTTTGATAAAGCATAAATAGTTGTGTTTCCAAAGCGTTATAATCATATTTATTAGGATTAGTAGCAGCATAATCTAATAATGTTGATATATCCTTAAGTGTAGCCTCTCTCAAATCCATTGAATCGTTTTTAGCTTTATTTATTTTACGAACTGTTCCATTTTTTCTTCCATTAGTTCTGCTCCCATTTACGTGCATATCATAATCTATATTAATAGCAGAAGCATTACTTGCTATTAGCTTATCTCTCTTTGAACCAGTAAAAACAGGCTTATTTAATATTTTTCTTTTATTATTAAAATATATCTCTAATGCTTTGTATGATGGAATATGGTCACTTTCAATTATATCTTCTTTATTTTTTAATTTTGAATATTGATCTACATTATACATTGTTATTTTATTATCATTTTTAGTCAATGCTAATATTTTAGGATTTACCATGTTTTTCATATAAAATAAAGGAGGAGCTTCTTCTATAAATCTAAGATTACTATTACTTGTGCATGTGTCTTTATTTTTTTTATCATAATTATCCGCTTTACTTTTTACCTGTGCAAAAATTGCTTTGAAAGATGCGGAGTTTTCCACATCATTTTGTTCTTTTTCTGTTTTTGATGCTGTTGTATAATCATCATTATAGTCTATTGATATACTTAATGCTTTAGCTAAGTTTCTGTATTTATCACGCTTTTCTTGAGTTGGAGAAAACTCCATTCTGTTAAGTGTTTTTTCCGAAAAATCGTTTATTTTATCTTTATGACTTTCCAAATAATCATCAAGACCTGAAGGATCATCAGCAAAATAACCAACAGCATAACCTACCGTATTAATATATACCCCAACACCACCAGCAACGGCGGTTGCGGTTAGTAATGGATGTTTATATGCGAGTTTGGCAGTTGAAAGAGGAAGAAATACGATTTTTTTAGCACCTCTTATTGCTAATCTTTCAGCACCTTTTTTAGCAATATCTTTACCAATATTGTTACCATATCGCTCGCTTAATCCTTGAACCATTTCTTTCTGTGCTTTTTGAGCCGATCTTTCCTGTAAAAAAACATGTAGTTTATCCATAGCTGAAGTTGCGTCTGCATATGAATAATTAATACTGGAGATAGAAAAAGCTATTGTTAAAACCAAATTTTTTATTTTCATAAAGCCCTTTTATTATTATATCATATTTTAGAATATTCTTATTCAAATAATCAAATAAATAAATAAAAAAGGAGGCAATGGTGCCTCCTTAATAATAAATACCTATATTACTCATCTTCTACATCTTCATTTTTTACTTCAACATTTAATCCTTTAGCTAATTTTTCAATAAGTTCTTCGGCATCGCTCATTGCTTGTGAACCATGAGTATCATAATTAAATGATTTAATATAAGTATCTCCTACGTATACTGAAAAACTTTCTTCATCTGAAGATCTGATAATACGTATTGTTTTCTCTGTCATTTTATATCCCTCTTAGTTTCTTATTTATTAGTTTTTAAAGCGAACATAATATTACATCTTAGCACACATGTTTTTGTTTCCGGGCAATCACTAACAACATCAACCGTTGAGTTTACAAACTCAAGACCAACGATATCTATTGGAGTATTTGTAAGACTGTTAATAGCATCTTTTATAGTATTGATATTTTCATAATTATTTTCTGTCATATATTCATAAATACTAGCTCTTACACTGTTTTTCGTTTCGCCATATTTATTCTTTATAGCTTGGAAAAATCCTGTATTTTCATTATCCACATTTGCAACCTCCAGCAATGTATCTGGTGTAATGTCGAAATGAACTACTTTAGAAATACCTTTAAGGTCAGCTTCTTTATCTACTAAAGCATTAAGTTGGCGTATAAAAATATTTAATTCAGGATCTTTACCATCTATCAATGTATATTTAATAACTTGTTTAGCTATCGTTGCCACAGATACAACAATAAGCGTTTTAACAAACTGACCAATAAAAGATAATGGGCTAATGACTGTATCTCTCAGTTCTTTAACCTGAAGGGCTATTTTAATCGCAGATGTTGAACTACTAAATAAGTTTTTCATATTTTTCCTTTTAAATTTTCTTAAAGATAGCGAAAATCTCTATTTTTTGCAAATAAAAAAGCTACCCGAAGGTAGCTTATATTTTATTATCGTGGTCTTCTACGTTTTGGTGCGATATTGTTTTTTCTCATATCTTCTTTAATCCAGAACAAACCAAAATCTTTTCTTCTGATTTTAGCTACTCGTCCATCTTCTTTATTATGGAAAACCAATCCTTCTACATAGTTTTCTTCAAGGAAGCTCTTAATCTTATCGAAAGTAGGCACACCTAAATCAACAACAAGATCACCATGTTTCCATAACTCATGTTTTTCAAGATTATAAGGGTTATCACTGAATTTTGGACCTACTAACTCATAGGTTTTTCCTTCTTCTAATACAACACCTTCTAATGCTTCAACATGATATTTATCTTCTGGTTTATCAGCACTCACTGGAACCCATCCGGGCCAGTGGAAAGTAACAGGATCTGGATTAGGTTCACAAGGAACAAAACCTTCTGGAGCATCTCTGAAAGAATCCATAGATACTTCATCACCTGCTTTTGCTTCAACGCCTTTTTTCAATTTACGATCAAAACGTTTCCACAACTTACCTTCTTTGAATAAACAAGCAGTACCATCTACTTTAATAGTAGCAATACCTTTACCTTCAAGCACCCATTCGGAACCGGGTTTTACTTTGTCAGTAATAACATCATTCTCATAGTCATATACAAAAACTAATGGAGTCTTTTTCATTTTATTTTCCTTTTGTTAGTTAAACGATTTTCGAGTCCCGTCTCACCAACATCTATATAATAACAAAAAAGATTCTCTGTTACAAGTTATTTTTAAATAAATGGTAATGCTTTTTCTGTATTACCAATATCTTTTAAAACTTCAAGAGCAGCACTATTACGCGCATCGCCTTTATAACCTTTTTCTTCTACTGTTTTACCAAGACCTACCAGACCACGAACAAAGTTCTGTTGTAGAGTAGGATGATTTTTACGTAGTGCATCCCACATACCTTTAATAATAGCTTCCTCAGCGCCCATAACATTTGTAGCATCAATCAATGCTGTCATTGCCTGTTCTACTTTTTCTGCTACTTCACGGTCTTGTTTATGTTTAGCAATACTATATTCATTCATTTATTTACTCTCCTAAAAAGTTAACTCATTATAATTAAGTTATCCATGTAATGCAAACACTATAATCTTATTTAAAATGGAAAAACTCGTTTACTGTATACACTTCTGGAGTGTTATAGATACCTTTGTATTCTCTTTTATATTTTGAAACTGAAACTTCTTCATAAAAGACAAGATCGTTATGAGTAAAATCAACATTACCCACTTCAATAGCTTTAATTTCTTTATCCTTCATCATATGAGTAAAGGCTTCATACAATTTTTCTTCTACTTCTTTTTTAGAAGAAGCAAAAACGAAGTTATAGGATGGCAAAGAGTAAGTACATCCATCACCAACAGTTAACTCTACAATAAATGTTTCTAAACCATTTAATTGAGGTAATTCAAAATAAGACGGCTCATGGTATGTCCATGTTTCTTCATCAACATAAAAGAACTCATTTAATGGGAAATTCTCACCTTCAAATGACATATCTTTTAAATCTATTGGGTTTAGGTTTAGTTTTTTAACATGTTCATCCATAGCGTCGTATAAACGAATTAAAAAATCATCGACATCTTCTGTAGTAAAACGAAGATAATCAGTAGAACAACCTTCATAGATACATCCTATGGTATAGGGGAATAATAAATAATGCATAATAACCTCAAGTTTTTTCATATTAAGTTTATTCTAGCATATATGACAATGACATACAATAAATAAAAAGTCTTGACTTTGATAAAGTAAAAGCTTATTATGTAATCCTACATTTAAAAAGGAAAATATTATGAGCATCCAAATCTTTGTGAAAGTCGCACGACCTCAAACGCCTACTTAAGGCGTCGAAGATTATTGCTCATTTCTTATTGAGTTTCTTTAAACGCCTTTCGTGGGCGTTTTTTTATTTTAATTTTTACCAAATTTTTAATAAACAGAAACTTTATAAGGAAACTAAAAATGAAATTTTCAAATGTATTTTTTAATAACAACAATTTTGTAAAAGATAACAATCAGCTTGAGCTTGTAGACTTAGTTCAAAAAGCTGCATTTTTCCATCAAGATACTTCTGGTATTTTTTCTACTTTATCTTTAGGTTATTTACTTGAGCAAAGAGTTGAAAAAGTCATTCAGGATGAGCTTAATGATATTGGGTTCTCTCAGTTAAGATTAAGCTTGATTCAAGATAGTCAATTATGGAAAGATTCAGATCGTTATGATTCTTATGGCACTGAACTTTTTAAGTTAACTAATCGTAAAAATAGAGAATTTGTGTTAGGCGCAACTTGCGAAGAGTCTATTACTTCTATTGTGAAGAAATATTATAATGGCTCTAGAATGGATTTAAAAGTTTATCAAATTGGAAATAAATATCGTGATGAAATGCGTGTAAAAGGTGGATTAATCAGAGGCAAAGAGTTCTTAATGTCAGATGCATACTGCTTCTCTCATTCAGAAGATGATTTAGTTAATATTTATAAAGATGTAAGAAATGCTTATATCAATATATTCACTAAATTAGGATTAAAATTTGAAATTGTTTCATCTGATTCTGGTGAAATGGGCGGAAACTTCTCAGAAGAGTTTCGTTGCTTAAGTATTTTTGGAGAGGATATTGGTGAAGATGGCAATACCTATCTTGAAATAGGCCATATTTTTAACTTAGGAAATCGTTATTCTAAATCATTTGATTTAGTTGATAATACAAAACAGCATGTTCTTATGGGTTGTTTTGGAATAGGCGTTTCACGTTTGATTATGGCATTGCTTGAACAGCAAAGAGATGAAAAAGGCTTTAAAGGAACAGAGAATTTTAACACCTTTGATTATATTATATCTGCTGTAGATTATAAAAATAACTTTATGATTGCTGATGAAATATATAAATCTTTAAAGAAAAAAGGCTATTCTGTATTACTAGATGATAGAGAAACAAAAGCAGGGAAAAAGTTTCATGATAGTGAACTTATAGCTGTTTATAAAAGAATTATTGTTAATAAAAATACTGCTGAAACAAAAACAGTAGAAGTGCTTAATAGAAGTAATGGAGTAATAGAGAATATTCATATTGAAGATCTTTAATTATTCTTAGCTATTTAAAAGAGCCGTGAGGCTCTTTTATTTTATTAGGCAGGAAGAATATTTAACCAGTTGCTATATTTTGACCAAAGCGATGGCCTACGAGCAATATTTTTTTGTAGGTGTGTTTTGGTCATGCCATTTTTTACTAACATTAAAAAAGTTCTGTCTGCTTCGGCATTTTTTCTTACAGCATTGTAATAATGTTGTTCTTGAGTTTTCATTTTTACTCCTTACTTTTTAGTAGATTATTACTTTACCTTATTCATTTCAAAAAAACAATTTATATAGAAATTATGCGGGTTCTTTTACATTTTTGTTACTTAATGACTAGTTATAGACTTTTTAACATGATATAATTAACTTCATATTTATTACAGGAGGAATAATGATTACAGGAATTATCATTTTAACGATAGCTTCTATAGTTAACTTGGGTCTATCTTTCTTATTTTCATTGATAGAAACTTCACTTATCATAACAGATGATATACGTATCAGGATTATGATTAACAAAGCTAAAAATGATAAAATCAAAAATAGGCTTATAAAAATTTTAGAAAAAAGAGATAAGCATGGTGCTGCTTTATCTGTTGTTATTACATTAACCAACGTAACAGGTAGTTCGGCTTTAGGTAGCTTAGCCTTATTTTATTTACCAGCGCATTATGTTTTAGCTTATACTCTTATCATTACTTATTTAATGTTAGTCTTTGCTCGAACAATACCAAAGATTTATGCTCGAAAAGTTAATGAAAAAGTATTAAGATCATTCTCGTGGTTAATAAGAGCGATTTATTTCTTTTCTATACCGATTTTAGCATTTACTCTTATATGGGTGAAAATATTTAGACTTTCTTCAAATAAAAAGAAATTATCTATTACTGATTTAAGAGGTATTATTGAGGTTTACAAAGACAGTGGTGTTTTAGCAAAACAAGAACATAATATATTAGAGAGTGTTTTTGCTGTTAAAGAACAACTTGTTGAAAACTTCATTCAAAAAGAAAAAGAAATATATACTCTAAAAGGTGAGTCTGCTGTTTCTGTTTATGAAGATATTATTACTAAATATCAAAGCAAAAAGTTTTTTATCAAAGTAGATGAGAATGTTGTGGGTATAGCGAGAAAGATTGATTTACTCAGTTATCTTGCTAACAAAGATAAGTCTAGTTCTGATAATCTTTTAGTTAAAGATTTTATGAAAAAATCAGTCATAATTCAAGGTAGTGAAAAGTTGATTGATATTATTGTTAAAATGGAAAAGAAAAAAGTAGGACAGGCTATTGTTCTTGATACTGAAGGAAATCCAATGGGAATTATTTCCCTTAAAGATATCTATCTTTTCTTATTAGGAAAAAAAGCTTAACATAATAAAAGGGAGGCACCTAGCTTCCCTTTTTAATATCTTAAAACTTCACCTTTCATTGTTTAGTCCTCCTTTCTCAAAATAAAACCTTAATTACCGGATATGGCTTTTGTCCTACCTGACCCATTATTTAAAGAACTGCTCAATAAAGTTTAATGATGCCACTATCACTAATAATATTAAATAGAATTTGGCAAACCATATCACTTTGGTTTTTATTTTTTCCTTTTCTCTTTTTAACTCTTCTGAGTATTTTATTTTCATTTTATATCTCCTACTTAAAAACATAGCCTTTGCTATACTTTATATTTTTATATAATTAATATCAACTATTATTATCAAATTATCTGATATGGTTTTTGTCCTACCTGACTATAAAAAATTTGAATTACTTCTTTCAAATACGATAACGTGAACTAACACAAAAACTAAAAAAGACGGAATAATAACAATAATGACAACAGAAACTTCATTACCAGATGTTTCTTTTTATAATTCGGATAAATTTGTCGATCATATGGCCTATAGACCTTTCTGCACTAATGATTTTGACAAAGATGGATTAATTAAAAGAATAAAAAAAGAAGCTTTAACTCACCAATATATTCAGCATAATGATGATGCATTTGTTTCTTCATTGGTTTTTGATATTGATTATGAAATGGGAGCTATTGCTTGGGATTTTGCTGGTTTACCAAAACCTAATATTATTACTCAAAATACTACTAATGGTCATGCTCATCTTTTATATGCTCTTAGTCATCCTGTATGTAAAACAGATGCAGCAAGATTAAAACCATTAAGGTATTTGGCATATATAGAAAAAGGTATGAGGCAAAGATTAAATGCTGATAGAGCTTATACAGGTTTAATTACTAAGAATCCTTTAAATGAGCACTGGAGAACAATTTGGGGCTATAATAAACCATACGAACTCAGTTATTTAAGAGATTTCCTTGATGATGATATATCTTTAAATAATCATATTGATAACAGTTATGGTTTAGGTAGAAATGTTTGCTTATTTAATGAACTAAGGAAAATAAGTTATAGAGAAGTGTTATATTATAAAAAACATAATATTTATAATGATTTTTATAAATTTTTATTGAGAGAGGCTTATATTCTTAACCTAAAAAATAATCCCAATAACTTATTAATTGAAAATGAATTACATTGCATAGTAAAATCTATAAGTAAATGGACTTGGAAAAATTTTAGTGCGAAAAAATTCTCTCAAATACAATCAGCTCGTGCTAAAAAAATTAGGAAAACAACAATCGACAGAATGAATAAGATTCAATTACTGGATAGTATGTAAGGAATTAAATATGCAAAAGAACTCAACAAAAAGAAATAAAACAGCAAAAGAAATAGCCACTAAAATGGAATTAAGTGAAAGAACTATTAGAAGATATATGGCAGAAGATAGGAAAGATTTTGAAAAAAGAGCAAGGGATAGAAGAGAGAAAGCATATAAACTTAGAATAGATGAAAATAAAAGTTGGGATGAAGTTGCCTCTATCATGGATACCACTGTTGATTCTGTTAAAGGTCTAGTAAAGAGATATCGTTCTGAAATGAAACAGAAAAAATAAAAGAGGCATAGCCTCTTTTATATTCTACTAAATGGGATATTTTCTACATCTCCTACAAATTTCATTAATACACCATCTTTTAATACAAACTTTGTTGCTAATACATGTATGTTTTTGAAATTCGATGCGCTATCAATAAAAGTTATTTCAAATACAGACTCTTTAAAATCTTTATCATTCATTACTTTTTTCATAGCTCTTACCAAATCTTCCATAAATAATGTATTATTCTCAAACTCTCCTTTTTTTACATTATTGAGATTCATACCATCATTTTTAAATATTTCATTTCTTCCATAGATATCAGCAAACCATGATGCCATTAAATGATTATTAATAGATTTTACTTTTTCAGGTGTAAAATTATGTTTATTCCTTATTATCATTAGTTTTGATTCCCCACATCATAAGAAATATTATATCCTGTAACGTATCCTATATTAAATGCAAAATTACGAGACTCCTCTTCCGATAAGACATGTTTTAAACAATTATCCATATCATTTTTAGCTTTTAATGTGCATATAGCATATAACTTTGCTAATGGATTCGTAGCATTTTTATTTAGACAGCTATTCTCTCCATCTTTACATATAGTGGCAGCAGACTCACCCAGCTTAACAGAGGAATGAATCCAATCTATTGACCAACTAGTTAAAGGTGCTGATACGATAGTTGTTTCAGAAATGGGTTTTTTAGATGTTTGTTCAAAAAGTTTCAAGCCAAAATTTGAACCATTATATATATCAATATTGAAATCACATAATGGACCACTAAGATCTCTACATAGGTTATCTTTCACTTTGCTTGTCATTGTATTAGATTTTTCTATCGTTGCTCTAATTTGAGTTTCTTTACCAGCAATCTGCTCAAATAAGTATCCTGTTAATTTTTCATCTAATGGAGGCATGTTAGCAACTTTAGCAATATCAACATAAGCAAAATAATTAGCTGGCAAATCTTTTGTAGAAAAAGTAATATTTTTTACTTCTGTCTTTTTTTCATCACTTTGACCGCCTTTAAATGCGCTACATGAGGTTAACAGTAATGCTAGACCTATAATAATAATCTTTTTCATCTATATTCTCCGTTTTACGTAAAATCAGACTTCATTGTACACTAGCATTTTTAAAAAATAAACAAAAAAACAAGGATCCCTCCTTGTTTTTTATAATAATGTTATATTTTTTATTATTATTTAGTCAAATCAATTAAATCATCATACATGTAAAGCTCTATTATTGCTTTAGCTGGTTCTATATTAACTTCTAACATAGGAGGTTCACCAACAAGTATATAACCTTCTTTCTCTATTTTATCTAAAGTAGACGGACTTTTTATGGTTTCTAAAAACTTATCAAGTATATGTTGGTTTTCTTTTTTTGCTTTAAAAGACAGATCATCTATTGCTTTAACAAATGCTTCACTTCTTGAAGTATCAACGGTGTATTCTTCTTGGAAAAACCTTTCTTTTTCTACTTTGAATTTCTTATTAGTTTCTATTGCTATATGAAGCACTTCTTTTCCGGCATTAAAATCATCTACTATTTTTTCAAGACGCTTTGTAGCTTTATGATCTACACCAAGCTTATTTCGTGTTTCTTTAATTATTTCAGACATTGGGATAATCTTTTGTTCTTTTTTAAATAGTTTTGAAATTTTACTCATTTATTTTTTCCTTATTATTTTTCAAATATCTCTAACAAAAAAGACTATATTATTACATAACTTAAATCAATAGTTCTTCATATTTAAATTTTTGGTCTACTTAAATTGATTTATTTTTCTTGATATAATAATATAAAATATAATAAAAAAAGAGGTTTAAAATGACAGATTTATTAAAACGAGGTAAAGGGCAATTTTTTACCAGAGGAAATCCATTTGTATTTACATTGTTTAATGATTGGATAAATAAAGCATTAGACGAAAAATCAGATTCAATATTATTAGAGCCTTTCGCTGGCTCTAACAGTATTATAAAACTTATTAGAGATGCTTATCCAGAATTAAATAATCAATGGCACTGTTTTGATATAGATCCTGAATCTAATGAAAAAAATCTTACTGATATACCTATAACCATACAGGATGTTTTATCTGATTTTCCTAAATCATATCATATTGCTATTACAAATCCTCCTTACTTAGCTAAAAACTCTGCTACAAGGCGTGGTATATCATTTCCTCATGATCAATATGATGATTTATACAAATACTCTTTGCATGTGATGCTGGAGAATGTGCCTTATGTCGCGGCTATTATTCCAGAGTCTTTTATAGTCCAAGGATTATTCCATAGTAGATTATATGGAGTTATTTCGCTCAAAGATAAAATGTTTGATGATACCGAGTGTCCGGTTTGTCTTGCTTTATTTATTCCAGAGAATAAGAAAGATGAAAGCACTAACTTTTTAATTTATTCCAATGATGATTATATAGGTTCTTACCAAGAGTTAAAAAAATACAATTCTAAACCCTTTAAAAACTATATAAATATGAAGTTTAATGATCCTAATGGAGAAATATCAGTTATAACAATTGATGGAACTAAAGAAAATAGTATTAAGTTTTTGGACGGTAATGCTATTAGCCCTGATAAAATCAAGGTTTCTAGTCGAAGTTTTACAAAAATAAGTGGTTTTTCAGGTTTTACAAGTCTTGATATTTTTTCTATAATAGAAGAAAGTAATAATATATTAATGGAAAGAAGATACAAAACAGAAGATGTGTTTATGACTGCGTTTAAAGGACTACGTAAAGATGGTAAATATCGTAGACGATTAGATTTTGCGCAAGTTAGAGACATTATTAATATAGCTGTGGAGCGTCTTTTTCCTGAACGTTTTTAATAGGAAAAAATATGTCAAGATTAGAAAGAGATGCAGATTATGAATGGGCCATTACTTTAGCAAAACAAAAAAATCTAGAAGATCTTAGAAAGAATATAACTCGTTCTGATTATATGAAAAAATTTAAAAATTTTGCTTATAATCAAGGATATACTATTAAAGAAGTTATAGAAAAAGTTGCTAATGATGAAATGTTTGCTAAAACTTTTTTAAAAGATCCACAAAAACAAAGTATTCATGAGAAAACAGCCGCTAACTTTATAAAAGATAATAAGCATGTTATTAATTTTAAAAAACTTCCTGCTTCTGGTGCTAATGCTTTGTTTCTGCATGAAGGCGAAATTATTTCAAAAAGAGAGCATGATAGATTAAAACTTACTTCAAAATCCCTAGATTTTTATTGGGAAGTTAAAGTTGATAATGAAGTATTAAAATTTTATGCTACTCATAAATATACAAATGAAGGTGGTGGTGCTCAAGATCATCAGTATAATGAAATTATTAGTTTTTTGAATAACGCAAATCAAGTTAAAAAATCTAATATTTTCTTTTTAGCTATTTCTGATGGGAATTACTATACTAATCCCTATAAAGGAACAACTAAATTAGAATATTTAAAAGAACATTTTAGTGGTCAAAGAACAGAAGCTATTGCGATAAAAGAACTTGATGGATTAATAGACCGTGAAATCTTTAAATTGAGATTAAAATCTCCATTCCTTAATGATGTAAATGAAAGTGCCACAGAAACAACAGAAACACGTTCTAAAAGAAAGATAAAAGTTAAATAAAAAAAGGCGCTTAGCGCCTTTTTATTTTATTATGATAAGTTATTTAATATATTAGCAAAATCTTTTGGATTCCACATTTTTATATCTGATACTTGACCATCACCTATTTCTACTAACCATTCATGATTTTCTTCATCTTTAATTATATCAATAGAAATAAATGGAAGATTGCTAAATCTTGTTGCTACCTCTATAGCTAAATCAGAGACATTATCTATAGGAGAATAAACTTTGCCATATATAGCAAAATATCTGATTTCAGATTCTTTTTTAAATGAGTGAACTTTCCTTAAAGATATAACTCCTTCTATTCCTTTTTTATCTTCAATCTCTTTAATAATTTCTACAACTTCTTTTTTTGAAGAAGCAATAGATCCTCTGGTTGTGGTTAATGATTTCACGCTGTCTTTTATGAAATATTGTGTCCAGTCTAACTTATCAAGATTACTTACAAGTTCATTTACATCTTTAAAGAAAATAGTTTCTGGCGTAATATCTTTTACCACCTCATACCAATTATTCATATAATGAGCAGAATAGTATTGTTTTTTATTTGTTATTAAAGATAAATTATTTTTATTTATAAAATCTTCTATCTCATCATATTCATTAGAACTTAACATCCATCCTCTATATAACACTTTATCATTCTCTATATGGTTTTTAGAATATATAGTGCCAATATTAAAAACTTTTTCAGTTTCTTGAGTTTCATCAATAAATGATTCATCAGGTTTTTTCTTATTAAAATAGTCTTGTGGATATAAAATAAACATAACTCCCTCCTTTTTGATGTATATTAACATAATGATAAATGATTTTCACTCTTTTTGTAAAAGTGATAGAAAAATATAAAAAAGAGAGTATAATAAAAAAATCGAACTAATAATAAAGGTAAAAAAATGGCTAAATTGATTTATACATACGCAGTAATGAACTCTGGTAAAAGTAATGCTTTACTTCAAGCAAACTATAATTATATTAGTGAAGGTCATAAAACTATTCTAATTTCTCATAAAATCGATAACCGTTTTGGTGTAGGTGTTATTGCTTCTCGTATTGGACTTCAAGCTCCCTGCCACTCTATAGACGAATCTACGAATATCTTTGATTTAATTCAAGAGGAGGTAGCTAAAATAGGAGAAGTGGCGTGTATTTTTGCTGATGAAGTTCAGTTCTATACAGAAGATCAGATCGAACAACTATCTGATGTAGTAGATGTTTTAAACATCCCTGTTATGGCTTATGGTTTAAAAACTAATTTCCAAGGCAGTCTTTTTGATGGCTCATCTAAAATTCTTGCTTATGCGGATGAAATTAGGATGTTAAAACAAGTCTGTCATTGTAAAAAACAATCTAATATGATTTTACGTTATGGTCCTGATGGTTCTATCCAAAAAGATGGGGATCCAATTGCTGTTGGAGCCGAATCTATGTATAAATCGGTATGTAGAAAACATTGGAAAGAAGGCAATCTTGGGCAAGCTGTTTATGATAAGCTTGGTATTAAGAACCCTTTTAAAAGCTCAGAAGAGAACGTTTAAATAATGTAAAGGCCCTGACAGGGCCTTTTATTTTACATGAGAGCTTCTTTTATCATTCCTATTGTTGAATAATCTACAGGCACATTATAAAGATCTTTTTCTTTTACTAAGATAACATATGTTATTTCATCATTATGCATACCCAAGGATTTTTCTTCTAGTGAAATTTCCTTCAATTTTAAAAATTCCTCTTTATTTAATTTTACACTATAAAGATGCGATATGTGTGTTCCAAAAGTTGCTGCCAACTGCCTTTGAGAAACTTTTACAAATCTTGTTTTATCTTCTATCATTAAACCGACCTCTTCAAAATATTCAGTCTGAGCGTTTTCTTGATACGAGATATCATCAAAAGAAGAACCACCGGGAAGCTCAAATACAAACCCTTCTTTATTACTAACAGGGCTTCTAAATTCTTTCACTAATACAATAGTTTTTTCATAAGACTCTGGATCTTCATAGTATGAAATAATAGAACTTATATTAGTCCTTGCGAAAATATTTTCATTTGCTTTGTATCTTTTTTCTTTTTCTACCCAAATATTTACATGAGCATTAAAATAAAAAACGATATCTTTATTTCTTCCTATCATAACAACATCTTTTAGTTTAAAATTAAGTAGTGAATTACCACTTTCTTTTAAGTTCGTATACCATGAAGAAAAGTTAGGTGTTTTCCATATATACAAAGGAACTTCTGTTTCAGCATCTTTTCTCTCTGCTCCTTCTCCAAGATAATTTAATATCCCATCCAATAAATCACCAGTATTATTAAAAACTTCCTTTTTTATCATTTCTATTCTTTTATCAAGATATCTGCAACTCTCTGCATCATCTGGACGACCATAAAATATATTTGGAAAACGTAGATCTTCACCAAATTCAATATTTGTGGTTAAACCCGGCATCTTACCTTTATTACTTCTTGGTATCCAAAATAATAAAGCATCAGCACGTTGTCTTGCTATGCATTCCCATTCAACTTGATAATCATATGTCCATGATTTATCTTGCTCATAGTTTTTATAAAATCTTTTTCTTGGAATAGGAATATATAACGTACCATCAAATTTCTTTTCTTTTAATTGTTCAACTACATCGTTTCTCCAATCACTCACACCCTCTTCTCTTGGAGAAGGGCCAGCCAAGAATATGGTTTTTTTAACATATTTAGGAAACGCTTCCCCGGCAAAAATTATATTCATAAAACCTCCATTAGTTATATACAATAATACAATAACTAATATAAAAAAACAAATAAATACAGCTTTTTAAAATATTTTATATCTGATATAATAATACTTTAAGAACAGAGGATTATATATATGAGAATGCGTACTGGAAGAAGCCCTATTGATGTAGAAGAAGATAATCGCCTTAAGATTGATGGTTATGATGAAGCCAGAAATAAGAATTTAGATTTTTATAATCAAAATAGTGAAAGTTATTTTAAGCTTTCTTTTGATGCTTTTAATCTTGATTCTTTATATAAAAGATTTATTGATTTTAATATTCCAGAAGGTGGAAAAATATTAGATGCAGGATGTGGTTCGGGCCGAGATGCCTTAAACTTCATTGCTAAAGGATATAATGTTACAGCTTTTGATGGATCCAAAGGCATGGTTGATATTTTGAATGCTAATGCTGGTAAAATGTTAGAAAAAATTTCTCCTGATGTTTATAATGAGAAAAAGAAAAATGGCTCACTTGATTTTGAGTGTTTACATAAAGATTTCTTGGAGATTGATTTTAAAAATGAATTTGATGCTGTTTGGTCAGCAGCAGCTTTGCTTCATTTACCTACTGAAGCCTTTGATAAAGCATTAACTAATCTTTCAGATTCTCTGAAAGACAATGGCGTAATGTATTTTTCTATTAAAAAACTACAGGATGGTTTTTTAGATGATGGTAAAAGAAACTTTTATAATCCGGGTAAAGAACATCTTAATAACTTGTTTGATAAGTTAGGCTTAAAACTTGAAGATTATTGGGAAACAGGAAAACAAAACGATCCTAACCAAACTTTTGAAAACTATATACTTAGAAAAGGTTAATAAAAAAGGCGCTAAGCGCCTTTTATTTTTGGTTTGGTTTAAAGCTATAAGACATACTTATACCTTTTACTACTTTTTTTGACTGTTCTACTTGGATACCTTCTGTTTCTATTGCTAACTCATCTTTAGCAAAAATATCTTCCTTATTATTTTCATGGATTTGTTGTTCTTTATGTCTTTCTTCCATGATTCTTTCAAACTCAACAGAAATATACTTATCAATGAACTCAAATAAATCCATACCAGATGTAGCACCAAAGTTATTATTTAATACATTTTCCACGGTTTGTGGAGAGATATTAAAAACAGTAATGGCAGAGTAGTTAAATACAGAGTCTTCACTACTATGCGCCTTAGCACGAATAGCCTTCATTTCTTCTGCTGTAATCTTACATACGTATGTATGTATACCGTATCCATTATAACTATAAGAAGCAAGATGTTCTATTTTATCAGAATATGGCTTAAGATCGAAATCTACTTGTTCTTTAGTAGCGTTTACTAAAGTTTCAATATAAGATTTTTCATCGTCTTCTTTTTCTTTACCGACAAAACCGAAAACCCCGTTCCAGTGAAGAAGCATTAATACTTTTTTGTTCTCAGCATCTTTTTCAAAGTCATCTGAGTAAAGGATGACAAACGCACCGTTCTTTTCTAGGGACTGTTCTGGTTCTATACGCTCTACATTCATATTATCCATATTATTTACACCTTAATTCTAAATTTTACCATTATAATATCATATTGTTTTATAAAAATAAAGAAAAATAATATTAAATCACTTTATTTCTAGTCTTTTTTTATTATTATTTCGCTTATTTTCTATTTTTAGTTAAAAATCATGACAAACATCACAATTCTTTATTGGCTGTTTTTCTTCTTTTTTAAATAATAGAACATTCATATCTTCATCAGACACATAAAAACAAGATGGGATTTCATTTTTATTGTTAAGAGTGGTTATGGGATAGTGTGTTATGAGAGAGCCTGTTATAGATATATCAAAACAATGAACTTTATTTTCTTTTTTTATTGCAAAGCTATAACTTTCTCTTTGATTGTTCTTGAAGTGTCGTGGATTTTCATTTTCCATATAATCATTTATGATTATAAAACTTTCATTATTCAAAAAATAATTTCCTTTAATTTTAGTAATAGTTTTATCAATACTTGATTTAAAACGTTCCATAAATTCTTCCAAAACAAAGTCTTTACCCATCCGTGATATTTCTAGTATTAAAATTTCTTTAATATTTTCTATTGTATAATTCATAAAATCACCTTTTGCTCTTGATGATATTATCATAGCAGATGATTTATTTTTTTATCAAAAATATTGTATTTATAATGCATCTTTTTTTTCTATATATTGATCTATGTGATCAAAATGATGCTCAAGAACACCCATAAACGATATAAACATTTGTTTTTTGTTTAATCCTTCTTCTTTCATTTTATCGTAAAGTGGGCCATTTCCGTAAAGAATAGTTCCTTTTTTATCTATTATAATGGACATGTATATTATATTGTTAACCATGTATGATATAGTCCAATCGTCATGCTCTTTTTCATAAACAATAAAACAATATTTGAAAATATTATTCCATACATATACTACATCTTCTTTGAACGAATTTAGATCTTTAATATTTCTTAAAAACATTTTCTTTCCTTTATTTCAAACATATACAATTTTAACAGATATTGTGTTTATTTAAAGATTGGAAAATGAATATTTTATATATATTAATAAAAAAGGAGCCGTGCGGCTCCTTATGTTTAAGTTTTATTGTTTTAGAATTTATAACTTTCTAAGATTTCTTCAATTTTAGATGGATGAGTTGCCCATTCATTATATTCTTCTTTGGAGAGACCAAGATATTCAGGTAGATCTAAGTCAGAAGCTGTTCCTTCATGCCATCTTTCAACATAAACATCAATATCAGCGGGACTTGCTTTACCATTTAAATAATCTTTTACAAAACTCATAATATTCTCCTGTTAATATAAGATGCGCATATACTAGCATAGTTTTTTGTTGTTTTTCAAGATATTTATATCTTTTATTTATATTATTTTTTGGTGCCTTGGGTCGGATTCGAACCGACACGCCCATTACAGGCGGGAGATTCTAAGTCTCCTATGTGCTACCAATTTCATCACCAAGGCTGGTGCATTAGGAGAGACTCGAACTCTCAATCCTTACGGCATTGGCTTCTTAGACCAACGTGTATACCATTCCACCACTAATGCATGTTATTTATTTTGGTACCCTGAGTGGGACTCGAACCCACATGCTTTAAAGCTCCAGATTCTGAGTCTGGTATGTCTACCGATTCCATCATCAGGGTTGGTGCATTAGGAGAGATTCGAACTCTCAAGCCCATTATAGGCGCTGGCTTCTTAAACCAGTGTGTATACCGTTCCACCACTAATGCATATCTGTATTTGGTACCTTGGGTCGGACTCGAACCGACACGCCCGTTACAGGCGGGGGATTTTAAGTCCCCTATGTGCTACCAATTTCATCACCAAGGCATTACTTTATTCTGGTGCATCAGGAGAGACTTGAACTCTCAATCCTTTCGGCATTGGCTTCTTAGACCAACGTGTATACCTATTCCACCACTGATGCATAACTTTTATTTACTTAATAATCTTTCTTTTACTTCTTTAGATTCATACCAAACTTTAGGTTCGTTAGGAGATGGTTTTATTTCTCCTTTTACTATCTTAATCATTCTTTCTTTTATCATCTCTTTAGGAATAATATCATTATCTTTCATGATACCTCCTTAATATCTTGGTACCAGCAGTGGGACTCGAACCCACAAGCCTATTACAGGCGGGAGATTTTAAGTCTCCTGTGTATACCATTCCACCATGCTGGCATTTTGTTTTACAGGTAGGAGTCGAACCTACACGCTTATTAGCCCCAAGTCAGAAGAACAAAGTCTTCCTCGTCAGGATGTCTACCTATTCCATCACTGTAAAACTGGTAGGTAAGATGGGACTCGAACCCATAAGATCTAGATTTTGAATCTAGCATGTATGCCAATTCCATCACTCACCCATTTTTTGGCTTGATTGTCAGGATTCGAACCTGAACGTTACCCTTCTGAATAACAAGCCGCTTTTTATACGGCTCACGTCTACCATTTCATCACAATCAAGTGGTGTCCAGTGCGGGACTTGAACCCGCATACTCATTACAAGTGGGAGATTTTAAGTCTCCTGCGTCTACCAATTTCACCAACTGGACGTTGTTTTGGTGCGGCTAGTGGGAGTCGAACCCACAAAACTCAGATTTTAAGTCTGATACGTATGCCAATTCCGTCATAGCCACATACTTTGGTGCGGAAGGTGGGACTTGAACCCACAAAATTCAGTTTCTAAGACTGACACGTATGCCAATTCCGTCACAACCGCATAATCGAAAAAGAAGGCCGAGTCGAACGGCTATACCACCTATGCTCATATTCTTCTGGCAGGGAGAACTGTATCCAAAAACATCATCAAATACTCTAGATTATTCAATTTATTTTCGGATGTAAGAAGATCTATTCCAGTACAATCCTTACATCATCTTTTTCTGGTGCTCTGAGAGGGACTCGAACCCTCACTCCTTTCGGAAACTGATTTTGAATCAGTCGCGTCTACCAATTCCGCCACCAGAGCATTAGTGGTACCTGAAGTGGGATTCGAACCCACAAGCCCGTTACGGGCGGGAGATTTTAAGTCTCCTGTGTATACCATTCCACCATTCAGGCAGTATATTGTTGTGAGTAGGACTCGAACCTACAAGCTTGAGGAGCACCGGCTTCGGTAAGCCTTAACAACTCCTGTTAAGGTAGTTTCCCTAGACCAGCATGTCTACCAAATTTCATCACCACAACAATAAAACTTCTTATTTATCAAGTGTTTATATAATATCTTATCGTTTTATAAAAATCAAGTCTTTTTTAATATTTTTTTATTTATTTCTTAATACTATTTTAATACTACAAAAACTACAGATACAAAAAAGGCGTCCATATGGACGCCTTCGTGAATTTAATCTATTATTGCATATCAGCTTAGATTATTCTGAACACGAGTGAACGCCCATTGATTTCTCAATAGTAATAATCGTAAGCTGAGTAGACTTTTGATCATGTTCATTTTCGTATTCCTATAAATGTTTAAGTTAAGAAGATAATAATCTTCGGTTATGTTCTATTATAATACTATATCAAAATAAAAAGCAAGCTTTTTTATAAAATATTTTATCCTTATTATTCTTAGATATTACCAATCTTGTACAATAAACTCTTCACCATCATGGTCGAAATATGTTAAACTCTTGTCTGTATCAATATCAATAATAGGATATTCTTTTCCATCATGAGAATGTAAGTCAAACAAAAACTCCAGACCTGTTTTTAGCTTTATAACTATCTTATCTTCTTTATCAAAAGCTTTTTCACATGCTTTTTGCCCTTGTTTAGATATTGAACAGATGTCTCTTATTTTTTTTATCGTTTCTATAACTTCTTCTTTAAGATATCCTGACATCTCAAGTTCTTGACTTGAGTAATGCCATCCATCACGATAGTCGTAAGATATCAGCAGAACATGAATATCTCTTTTATCGCTTGTATGTTTTTTAATATAATTCATAAAAAAATCTCCTGTTTAGGAGACTAATTATATAATAATATGTAATTTAAAATCAAATCTTTGACTTTTATATTAGATATTATATTCTTTAAATTTAATCACATTGATATGTGGTAATAACTCAAATTCATTTCCATTATCAAAAACGATTATTCTTCCTGTAGATAACTTTATTTTATAGTCATCACCATAAATCATGTCTTGGTTTTCTTTTAAATCAGGATTCTTCATTCTTTTTAATATATTATAAAACTCTTCTGCTTCATTTGAAGCTAAGTTATCAACTTTAATCTCTTTTTGTATATATCCGATACTTTTACCATAATAATAACTTAAGGTAGCAATATATGTTTTATTTTTATCATTAATATTCATAAAAAATCTCCTTTAGGGAGATTTAGTATAACATAATAAAAACTAACAATCCATGATTTATTTACGGAAACCACGTTTAGGAGCCACAACATTACTTTCTATTATAGATGATACTCCAAATTGACTTTTAGCAGTTGCAACATTTTCAAGATCTTGATTTAATTTCTTTAATTGTTCTTCAAGTTTTTTCTTTTCAGCTAATAAAGATTTTTCTTTAACATCAAGGCTGCGGAATTCTGACGAGCTTAAACTTTTTGATAAATCAGGAATATAAATATCTTTGAAATCTTCCAAAATTTCATTATAAAGAACTTCATTGTATTGATCTTCATTAATTCCAGCTCTATCTACTCCATATTCATTATATCCTCTTTTATCATATCCATCATTATCATAGCGAGATTCTGGATCATTCCCATATCCATAATCACCACCATTTTTTTCAAACCAATCGGGATCTTTATCTGAAGAGAACTTTACTGTTGGAGATTGTTCTTTATTTATCATTTGATGTTTCCTTATGAATATTGTTTAAGTATATTAATTATATCAAACAAAATTTAAGTAAACAACTTGTTAAATAAAAAAAGGATACCGAAGCATCCTTTTATTTTTATAGCCCTAATAATTTATGGGCGGCTTTTATTTCCTCTTCTTTAAAACCATTATTACACACAACAAGGTCTTTATTGAAGTATGTGGGCAAAGAATAAAGGAAAGCATCTTCATTATCTTCTTGATTATCCCATGTAACATCATAATCATCAAAAATAATGTACCTTCCATTATAGTTGTTATCATTCATCCATTGTTCTGCTTCTCTCCATTTAGCTCCTTTATCTTTTTCAGATTTTAAATTTGGAGTAGAACCTACCATAGCTCTTTGCATTTCTGGATAATCTTCAAAAAAATCTCTAAGATCTTCAAAAGAGAACTTTTCTTTCCATGATGTAGCAAAAACTATTTTTACATCAAAATGATTTCCTAACGATTTTATAAAGTTGTTAAATACAGGAACATAATGAAACAACGAGTTTTGCTCATCTGTTGCCTCTTTTATGGGAAAGAAATGATGTAGAACACCATCAAAATCTAGGAATACGACTAACTCTTCTTTCATTTTTAACAGCCTCATTTATACTTTTTACCAATTCTATCATATTACAACTATAAAATCCCGAACTATTTGAGCATTGAGCTTCAATAATATAATATTTTTGATTAGCCATTCCTATATCTAATGTAAATATTGTATCTGGAGACCAAATTTTTGCCATACTTTCAGCAAATGTGAGCATTTCTTTTGGTAGATTTTTATCTGATATTAATAGCTTTCCATTTTCTTTATATTGAGAAGCAGCAGCAACTTTTTCATTAGCCATGAAACAACGCCACTCTTTTTCTATTTTATAAGCTGGAGCTATCGCAACCTCTACATTCTCATCAAGATAAGTATACTTACCTTCTTTTATTTCATTAATAAAATGTAAAAGTTCTTTTTTATTAACTACTGTCCCACTAAAAGATTTAAGATCTTTTACGGGCCTTAAAAAATAATCATCACTATCATTTAATTTTCCTAAATCTATTTCTTTTATTTTTACTACATATGTTTCTTTAGGATCGTTAAAAAGATTACTACCATAGTGCTTTGCCCATGATTTATAGTTAAAATTTTCTTCATTAAAATAAATACCAGATATTTTACCTTTCAATTCTTCAATAATGTTTGTTGAAGCATAAACAAAATCAAATTTGATATTCTTAATATTTTCATAACTTATAGCTTCAAAAGACTTTTTTTCTATTTCAATAAATTCAATACCCAGTTCTTTTAAGGCATTTCTTAATTTTATATCATTTTCTGGATGTTTTATTTCTTTTTCAAGCAACCACATTTTAACTTTCCTTTTTAACTGAATAGTTATCTTTTTCTATTCTAAAGTCTTTTTGAATGGCATGTTCAAATAATTTTTCTTTAGATAATGAAATATAAGTATTCTCACCTTTATCCATTAAAATAGCTACACCTTCATCTTCGAGAATAGACATATCTAATCCTTCATTATCTAATAAATAAGCTAAATGATTATCACCATCTATTTTCTGATCATATAAAAATTCTACGATTTTATAAATACAATGCTTTAAGCTGTCAGCCTCTATTTCACCATAACATGGAACATCATTTGCTCTTATACTTAGCGTCATATATTTATTCATAAAAACCTCTTTATTTGTTATTAATAATATCCATAATTGGCTAATCCAAAACTAATCTCTACGTTTTCCTCTCCTACGATTTCTTTAATACTTTTAATAACATTTTTAAAAGTATCAATAGAGGAAAAAGCATCCATCATTTTTTCTATTCTTTCAGGAGAAAGCATTATAACATTGACATCTGTAGCAGATTTACTAATAAAACAATCCTTATATTCATCACTGTTAATTATAATGCTACCAGCAGCATATGGAACATCTTCCAAGACATCTTCAAAATCTATTAAACTTTCGTTTAATGACATCATATTTTGTAAAGTTGGTTCTATTATTTTTTTATTAATTCTAAAAGAAACTTTATTACCACATTCTGTGCAAAACTTATCACCATTTTTTATTGTATTTGGCAAGTGATGATTTTTACATCCTTCATTAGAACAGATGTTTAATTTTTCATCTATTGTAGCATCTTTTTTTATTCGGATGATTGGACCGAGATATGTATAGTATGAAACACTCATAACTAACTCCTAAATTATAAAATGATACGCATTATATCATATTTTAGGTATTAAAAACAAACTAATATTTAAAGCATAAAAAAGGTGAACACCTGTTCACCTTTCTGTTCTTCTGTTCCATTTTACTATGAGTTCTTCTTTATCATCATCACTGATATAGCTTCCACAACCACCTTTATATTCATAACATTCTAACTTCCAACATGGCATATCGGACTCCTCAACATCTTTACCATGTAAGTAGAATCTAAAGCCTTCTTCTTTATTATCTCTCCAGTATATACCAGAAGGTCTGATATCGCTTAGAGACATTTCTTTATTACATATTGGACAGGGCTTAAGCATTTTCTTCTCCTGTTTCTTTATTCCATTTCTTTACTACATTCTCAAAACTATTACCAAAAACAGTAAATCCACATCCACATTCATGAGTTAAGCAACTAATTTTCCAATTATTTTCATATGGATTTTCTTTTTTGCTAAAATATTCAAAATTTTCTTTTGGTTCAAATTCTTTCAGGGTATCCCATCTTCCTATTGTTGGATGAATAAAGTCATATTCGTCTTGAGGAGTGTGTCCACATAACGGACAAGGTTTTATATGATACTCTTTATTTTCGTGTTTTATAATTTTCATTATATTCCTTTTATTTTAAGTGATTATATAAATAAAATAAATCCACAGTATTCTACTACTGTGGATTATTAAAATCAACTTATTATTTTATTTCTTCATATGGAATGAATACTGACTCTTTGTTATCTCCCGGATAAAAAGCTTCTATTTCTTCTTTTTCTCTACCATAATAATGACGATCATACATAAATAAATTTCCCAACCACATAGCTTTTTCTGCTACACCAAATCCTTTATACCACTTTCCTATTTTTAGATTATGTTTTTCTATGTATTTCTCTTCCAATAATTCTTTAGGATAAAAAAGATCAAATCCATTATCATCTTCTGGATGGTTTATTGACTCGTTATACGTATCTCCGAATTTACATCTTTTATAAATAAAGTAATTTCCAATCCAAACAGCTTCTTCAGCATTCCTACAAGTTCCTTTATATTTCCGGCCTATTATTAGATCTGATTTATTAATATAGTTTTTTATTTGTCTCATAATATATTCCTTCTTATTTTATGGTCAGCAATACAGGGATTGAACCTGCGACCTCCTGATTCCAAGTCAGGCATTCTACCAAACTGAACTAATTGCTGATATATGGTGCTCCCATTCGGACTTGAACCGAAAACCTATCGCTTACGAGACGATTACTCTACCATTGAGCTATAGAAGCATTACTGGTGTCCATAGCGAGATTTGAACTCACAACTCACCCTTACCGGGGGCGTGTTTTAACCAATTAAAACTATACGGACATTATACTTATTTGGTCAGCAATACAGGATTCGAACCTGCGACCTTCTGATTCCAAGTCAGATATTCTACCAAACTGAACTAATTGCTGATCTATGGTGCCATCATTCGGATTTGAACCGAAGACCTATCGCTTACAAGGCGATTGCTCTACCAACTGAGCTATAATGGCTGGTCAATGATACAGGATTTGAACCTGTGGCCTCTTGATTCCAAGTCAAGCACTCTACCAAACTGAGCTAATCACTGATTATATTATGGTGCCCCCATTCGGATTCGAACCGAAGACCTATCGCTTACAAGGCGATTGCTCTACCAACTGAGCTATAGAGGCTGGTCAACAATACAGGATTCGAACCTGCGACCTCCTGATTCCAAGTCAGGCGTTCTACCAAACTGAACTAATTGCTGATATATGGTCTCCACAGTAGGACTTGAACCTACGACCTCTTGATCCCAAATCAAGCGCACTACCAGACTGTGCTATGCGGAGTGGTCAATGATACAGGACTTGAACCTGCGACCTCCTGATTCCAAGTCAGGCGCTCTACCAAGCTGAGCTAATCACTGTTTTATATTCTTCTCTTTACTTCATGTTTTATATACTACACTACGTTTTTATTAAAATCAAGCTATTTTTTAATATTTTTTCATTTAACTTATTGTTTTATATAGATATTTTTAAAATAAAACAGTATATCTTCGCGTTTTATTTTAGCGAATTTTAAACATAAAAAAAGCGAGCTTTAGGCTCGCTTTATATTACTCAAAAAGTTTAAACGATTATTTCTATATCGCTCAACTTTCCGGGGACACGAGCAATCCCACCAGTTGGAGTTGGTGTCGTTGTGGGTGTCGGGGTGTTGATAGCAATATAGTTAATCATTTTATTTTCCTTTTAAACTTTTATTTTATATAACAAAAAAACGAGCGCCTGAGCGCCCGTTTTCTGTTTTTGGTTAAGAAGTTTGTTTATCTTTAACTTTTTATCCCAAACTCAACACAAGCGCTATCTACGTTGCTTGTCGGCAACGTGGTGCTTGTTGTTGTGGGTGATACGTTAAAGTTATACATTTTTCTTATTCCTATTCTGTTTTTTAATCTTAAAGTAATTACATAGTAATATACTTAAAAGTTAAAATCAAGCGTTATTTTATATTAATTCCAATTTAAACCAAGTTTTTCATCAGTAGTAATTAAATGAGCCAAGACCTCACCGCCTTCTCTACTATAATGAATACCATCAGTTCTTCTCAGAACAACTCTTTTACCTTCAAACATTCCTTGTTTCTCATATGTTTGACCTAATCCTTTTTTACCATCTATATATTCTACTCCAGAATCTATAGCAGCTTTTCTTTGAACATCTCTAATGATATCTTGCTTTCTTGCGAATTTAGCATCTCTCATTGCTGGTAATCCTAACCATACAATGTACGAATTAGGTGAAGCCTGCTTGATTTTATTTATCATATTAGTTGCTCTTTTGTAATAAGTATCTGACCATAGAGGATCATCTATATGAACCCATTTATTTCCAAGTTTCATATCTTGACCATCATTACCACCCATATGAATAATAATTAGGTCTGGTTTATAATCTCTTGCTGCACTTGAAGCAACAGAAGGCCAGTCATAATATTCAGAATTAGTTAAACCCGTACTAGATTTATGAATATCTTTTACTTTGATTGATTTATCTAATCTATAACGTAGACCAGAGGCTATTTCGCTCATTAAAGAGTCTCCAACTGTTAATATCTTATTAACTTTTATTGCTTGAGGTTCTTCTTTTACTACAATAGGTGATTTTTCTGGTTCAGGAGTTAACATTTTACTTGATACAATATTTGTATTATTAGCATTTGATACAGCAGCCATTTGTACAGGAATTGTACTTGTTAACTCTGGTAGTTTTTCTATTACCTTATCATTTATTTCTGAACTCTCATTATTAGCAATTGAAATATCACTATTTTCTTTATTAAATAATGTTGAAGAAACCTTTTCTACTGTTTGTTGCCATTTTACTGCTGGTTCATACAGTTTTTCTTTTAAATCTCCATCCATCATAGCAATACGAGCAGGCCATTCAGGTGCTGACCAACAGGCAATGCTAAATAATGGGCATATAACAAATAAAACTCTTCTTACTGTTGTTCCTACTATAGATAAAGACATATTTTCTCCTATTAAAAACCATTATAAATAAATGCTGGAACGCCTACTGGACCATAATACATTATTAGCCATGCCCATGCACTAAGTAATAAGCATCCTGAAAAAGTCGATATTACTGGTTCCATTTTATTTTGTTCAATATAGCTATTAGCTTCCTTAAATACTTTTAATATCCCCTTTTCAAATACAATAAATGAAAGCATAATAACAATCCATACAAAATATGACAGGCTTAATGTTATAGTGTCATTAGAAAGACTATTTATATCAAATGCTTGCTTAAAGACATCTAAAGCATTCTGTAGATCGGTTGCTCTAAACCAAACCCATCCCCATACAACAACCTCTAATGTTAATACCCATGAAGCTATTTTAGGTAACTTAACTGGTATAATCATTTTTATCAGACTTTGCATCATTAACATGATTCCATGCCATAATCCCCAAATAGCAAATGTTGCACTGGCTCCATGCCAAATACCACTAATAAACATTGTCATCAGACCATTTACTAATGTTCTGCTTTTACCATTCCTATTACCACCTAACATGTGAATATAAACGTAATCTCTAAAGAAGTAAGATAAAGATCTATGCCAGTTTCTCCAGAAATCTTGAATAGATGTGGAAAGATAAGGTTGTGTAAAGTTTTCTGGTAATCTCCAACCAAGCATTAAAGCAACACCTAACGCTATATGAGAGTATCCAGCAAAATCAAAGAATATCTGTAATGCATAAGCATGAACGCCGAGTATTACTTGCCATGAATTATCTGCCATTCCTTGGAAAACAGGATCTGACCATTCTGCCACTTTTGAAGCAAATACCCATTTAAATGTCATACCTAACATTATTCTGCCAATAGCTTCTGTCCAATCTACATCTTTCCAAGACCAACCTTTTTCCCATCTTGGCTCTATATTATCTCTTCTTAATACGGGACCTGCCAGCAAAGCAGGGAAAAAGCTAACATGAGCAAAAGAACTCAATAATGATAATGGTTTTTCTTTTTCAAGCCAAGTCGATAATACCAAAGATAAAGCATGAAAAGTAAAGAAAGATAACCCCACTGGATATAACCATTCGGGAACAGGAATTAAGTAGTTTTGTGGAATAAATGATAGCTCATTCCAACTGATAGCCGCCCACGGAAGATATTTCCAAAAAACAAGTTGACCAATGAGTATCGATGTAATTACTAATCCTTTTGCTTTTTTGTTTTTATCACTACTTGCTATCCATTTAGAACCAATGTACGCAATAAAAGATACTGCAAGTAAGCTTAAAAGCCATTTTGGATCTGCCCAAGCGTAAAATATACAACTCATTATGATTAATGAGGTCTTTCTGAATGAAATATTATTTCTAGGGATTATTCCCCACCAAATAATTAAACATACTAAAAAGAAAAGAGTAAATGTGAACGTTGTAAATAACATAGATTCCCTTAAAAGTTTTATTTTGTGATATGCTTATATCATAAAACCTATATTTAAATCAACTTTTACTTTTATTTCATAAAGAAATATTATACACTCATTATATTATGTAATCATATATTGAGGTTTTATGAAAAAAGAAAAAAATAAAGTTGGAGTCTGTCCTTTATGTGGTAGAGATTTGATTGCTGGACCTAGTATTAATGATCACCATTTTTTACCCAAGAGTAGAGGCGGAAAAGCAGAAGATAAAGTTACTTTGCATCGTGTATGTCATGATATGCTTCATCGTATTTTTACAGAAAAACAGCTAGAGAGAGAATATAACACTCCTGAAAAATGTTTACAACATGAAGACATCATTAAATATGTTAAGTGGTTATCGAAGAAAGATCCAGAGTTTATGGATTCAGTGAAGACATCCAATAAGAAGAAAAGAGGAAGGTAATATGTTAAAGCTAGATATGGTTTCATTTTTAATTAGAAATAATCATCGCTTTTTCTTAGGGTGGTTACGCCAATTAAATCTTTTTTCAGCTACTCAGCAGGAAAGAGAGGTTCAATATGTATTAGAAATGCTGTATAAAAATAAAATACATAATATGTCTATTGAAAATCAAAGACGGGTTTATGAAAAGCTTTCGTTTACTCATCATTCAATAAAGAAATCTTCCATAAATGAAGCTATGATAAAAATGTGCCATAAATTTGGTAAACAGAATTATAAAAAAGTTATATCTGCTATAGAAGAAAATAGACTAAATTCTCAGAATGGTTTTCTTAATGATATTTTATTTAGTTATATGATGGTAGATAAAATTCAGCAAAAACCAGTTTTACAAGTCATTTAATACTATCTTTATTTTTACAGAAAGATAAATTAAAAAGACTAGTTTTTCTTTCTGTTTTTTGTTAATCTAACCATAGATTAATTAATGAGGAATTTATTATGGATAACTTAAGTACACCTTTTGATGGATTTAAAAAGAAAATTGTTGCAGTTGATTTTGATCAGGTCATTTCTGATAACCATCAGGGATGGCTTCAAATACTTTATCTTTTTAAACAGATTGGCTATGAAGTGATTGTTGTTACTTATCGTTCTCCTAGAAAAGATGCTTTTGAGTTAGATTTTTTAGAAAAAGCTGGTTATACCATTTATTTCACTAATCATGTAGCTAAAAAAGATTATTTAGATAATAAGGGAATTTACGTTGATATTTGGATTGACGACCATCCTTTATCTATCTTAGAAAGTAATGTTTAAGTTATAAAAGAGGCGATGCCTCTTTTATTTTATATGTGATACTAATATTTCTTTTTTATCTTGTTTTCTGCTTTCTTTTGACGCACTCATTATATTTTTTCTACTAAACCTTTTTATTTTTATATTATTCGAATATTTTTTAAATTCTTCTAACAATATAGAATTATCATGATTACTATATATGAAATTATTAGGGCTAAGTAATTTTATTAGGTTTAATTGATCTTTTATATTAAATCCATCTTTATGATATTTGTTTTCTTTTATTTCATCATCGTTATTTATATAAGGAGGATCAGCGTAATAAAGGGAATTTTCTATATTATAGCATATGGAATTATAACTTTTATTTGTAAAATCAATGTTAAAATTTCTAAAAACATTATGAACTTTTAATATCTTTTGTTCGGTTTTTTCTTTATCAAACTTCTTAACACCCCAATTGAATGGTGTATTATAATTTCCTTTTTGATTTTCTCTATATACACCATTGAAGCAATGTGTTTGCAAGAATAAAAATAATGCAGCGGCTTTTTCATCATCATGAGAAGAAGAATTAAACTCATTCCTTATATTTAAAAAATAATGGTTAGCTTCTGCCAATAACTCTTTTATTTTTTCTTTATCTTTAATGTTATTAGATTGAATATAATTATATGGGATTAACTTTATAAACTCTTTTTCGATACATTCATATTCATTTATTAATATTTGAGGAGACTGATATACACATTTATAAAAATTGATTATCTTTTTATTTATATCATTTAGAATAATATTTTTTACATTATGCTCTATTAATAAATCATAAATATTCAAAAAGCATCCTAACCCTCCAGCAAAAGGCTCTATAAAGGTATTTATATTATTATTTTTTAGAGTTTCTTTTATGGATTTTCTTATAATATCTTTCATCCATGTTTTTCCACCTATATATTTAAATAATACCTTCACTTCATTATTTTTCATTATATTTTCCTAATTTTTTTTATCTTTATATACTTTAAATGAAAAATATGCAAAAGAAAAGAGAGCCTTAGCCCTCTTTTCTCCTCCTTTATTTAAGACTCGTTAGTCTTATTGGGGTGGTTATCTTAAATCTTCTGGTGGAGGTGGTGGAACATCTCCTTTTCTGTCTTTCATTTTATCTAATCTTTCTTTGAAAGCATCATCACGTTTTTTTAGATTTTCTTTATATTTTACTTTTTGTTCTGCTGTTAAAACGTTGTATATTTTATTATCAACTTCTGCCCTTTCTATGGCTGCTTTAGTTAATACTTTAGCTCCGTCTTCTGCTATACCTTCAGCTTTATCTTTAGAGTAATCATCTGATGCTGATAGTTCACGAAGCTCTTTATTATACTTCATACCATCTTTAAACGCATCTCTTTGAGAATCTCTGCCGTCTTTTATTAGATCTTTTATTTTATCTTTTTGATCTTGTGTTAGGTCGAGACCTTCAAATACTTTCCACTGATCATGATGAGCTTTAGGTGGCATACGACCTTCCTTCATAGGCACATCTTTTTGACCTTGTTCTGCTACAGCGAATACTGGAGCTGAAACACTACCTATCATCATTGCTACTGCTATTGCTAAAACGCTTTTATTTTTTATATTCATATTTATTTCCTCTTTTGTTATTTTGATTGTTTGCCTTATAAAAAGAATACTACAATACTTTTTCTCAAAAAGGATGAAGAAACTGTGAATAAAACTTGAAAAAATTATGGACACTATCAAATAATGCTTTCTTCAAGTTTATAGCCTCTTTTATATACACTTTTAAATAAATTTGTTTCTGGCTTTATTTTTTGGAATTTTTTACGCAGATTTTTTACGTGACTATCTACCGTTCTATCCCCAACTATTCTTTTATCTTCATATATTTCATCTAATAATTTTTCTCTACTAACAGCAAATCCGGGCTTTTGTAATAAAGTTATTAATAAACGATATTCTACAGGTGTTAAATCAAGTCTTTCTTCATGGAACCATACTACTTTTTCTTCAAAATCAATACATAACCCTTCTATTGGAGTATTATTAGCATTATTTTGTATAGTAGGAGACTGAATAGAAGTCGGAACTCTTAATCTTGCCTTCACTCTTGCTACAACTTCTTTGGGGCTAAATGGTTTACATACATAGTCATCAGCACCTATTTCTAACCCCATAATTCTATCTATTTCATCTCTTCTTGCAGTAACTAATATAACAGGGAAATTATACTTCTCTTTTATTTCTTTGCATAAAGTTAATCCATCTACGTTGGGAAGCATAACATCCAGTAATACAAGTTCTGGAGGATTTTCTTCTATTGTTTTCATTACATCATTCCCATCATGAAGCATCTTTGTTTCATAACCCGATTTCAACAAGTAGTTATTTAAAACGTTCGCTATTTTAACTTCATCATCTACTATTAATATCATATTTCACCTTCTTGTTTTTTTGGTAATACTATTGTTATTTTTAATCCACCTAAAGAAGACTGAGTGGCAGATATAACACCTTTATGATGCTCAACTATCTTTTTACATAATGATAATCCAAGTCCAGAACCACCATATGCTCTATTTCTTGAACCCTCTACACGGAAGAATCTTTCAAAAAGTTTTTCAAGCAAATCTTCACTTACTCCGGGTTTTGTATCTTCAAAGATAATAGTATTATCATTTATATTATCTTGTAGTGTAATTTTCAATACGCCATTACTATCAGTATATCGTAAAGTATTTTCAAATAAATTTTTTATCAATTGAGTTAGTCTATATTTATCACCTTTTATTATATTATGATTATTCGAATCTAATATAAGCTCAATATTTTTATCTTCAAGTTTTTCTTCATATAAAGCTGCTATTTCATATATCATTTCTTCTAAAACTACTTCTTTTTCGGTATAAGACCATCCTCCTGCATCAGAAACAGCGATATCATGAACATCATTTACCAAATAATTAAGGCTATTTATTTCATCAAGTAATGATTGTAGAGCTTCTTCGTCAGCTTCTTTTACACCATCTATAATCGATTCTATTTCTCCTTGAAGTATCGTTATGGGAGTTCTTAACTCATGAGAAATATCTGCCATCATTGAACGTCTATCCTTCTCATTTTTTTCTACAGCCTCTGCCATTTTATTAAAATCTTCGGCAAGTTGTCCTATCTCATCATGTCTATTAACTTCTACTCTTGCTGTATAATTACCATTGCTTAAATCATGTGTAGCTTGTGCAAGTTTTTTTATTGGCCTTAATGCTCTTCTGGCTATTAATATTACTAATATAGAAGCAATCCCTGAACCCATTATAGCAATCCAAAACATATCATTTACTTGAGATGATAAAAATTGTTTGTCTATAGCATCTACTATTTCATCTCCGGGCTTCCCAGTTACTAACCAACCAACTACCTCATTATTTACACTTAGCACATGATATACTGAATTTTCTTCTGATGGAAATCTGCCTGCTATAGCTTTTCTATTTACATCTATTAAACCTATCGGTGGTGGCATAGGTCTTAACTTTCCTTCATAAGGAGGTGGCTGTTTTTTAAATTTATGTTCTTCTGTAAAAAAATCATCTCTATCTTCAAATCTTGGCCTGTTTAAGGTAATGATTTTCCACCATTCCCCTTGATCTTCTTTCAGTAAATCCCAATTACCATATACTCTATAAATTGATTCAAGTGAACGTTTCCATATTTTTATAGTTTGGTCATCTCTTTTATCTATATAATCATGAAATCCTCTATTAAAATTATATCTGACAGCAGCATCCATTGCTGTTGTTATGAATATAACAGCAATCAACAATACTGCCAAAATCTGAGTAGTCAAAGTCCAGTTTTTAGGATTAAATATTATATCTGGCGTTTTTTTCATTTTTTTATCTTCTTTTATTTAATATTTTTTTTAATATATCACACCAAAAAAAATAATTCTAGTATTTTTATTAAAGTTATGTATAATGGATATCTATTTAATCATATTTAGTGGAGATTGTTATGGTATATTCAAGTGTCGCTGTTGCCAACTCATTTCTTTTCCTTCATTTTAATGAAGAAGAACATATAGAAATGAATATATCTCGACTAAATATGTTAGTTTTTCTTACTCATTGTATTCATTCTATAGTTATAGGAGCAAAAACAAATAATATGATTGATGAGTTAGTTATTGTTGGTGATTATTTTCCCATTTATGAATCAATTCATCGTTCTTTTGATAATGCAGATTATGATTGTTCTATTATGAACTATGGCAAAGTATTTGATCTGTATTCTCAAAAATATATTACACCTTTTATCAATAATGAAGCTAAAGAATATTGTTTTATTAGAGATATTCATAAACAATTTTTTGATATGGAAAACTATTTAATCGAAGATCTTTTAACAAAAGAAGACCGTGAAACCGGTCAATATTCCAACTTTTGGGAAGCAAGAAACTACCGCCATCACGCTGACGGCATCAAATGTTCTTGGATTTCTGTTCACGGTTTAAATGACTGGAACGTTAAGCCAAAGAATGTTTATAAAATTTGGCAACTAGTCAAAAAAATGCCAATGAAGCATCATCTTTTCTTACACCAAGGTCCGCACTACAATATGA
>SKDY01000415.1_pt2 | contig 35252 bp, 46 predicted proteins | sample 4826591 | NCBI WGS metagenome assembly SKDY01 (sample SAMN11008823, study PRJNA524170) | human gut metagenome | biome: Human fecal sample; material: Feces; isolation source: fecal sample from pouch patient p10, p22 | host: Homo sapiens | place: Israel: Tel-Aviv | collected 2016-06-15 | reverse complement strand
CTCGCACACCGACCATAAGAAAGGCATCATCGTCTACACTCACGCCGACCCCAGATTGGCCGGCTCCAAATGGATTGACCATGGGAACGACATGGAATGCATCATCGACTTCGAAGATGAGAACTGCATGAAACCATTTTCATTCACATTCAAGAACCTTCGCAACGGCGTCAGCAAAACCATTCAGGCAAGCAATCTCGCCCTAGTGGAAGAAGTCATCCGATGACCTCCACTATCAGCATCACCGACAAAGGCAAGACCATCACCTACCACGCGCATCACATGCGAGACCAAATCGAACCAGTCAAACAGTACGGCATGTTCGGAGAACGATTGGACGCCCGAAAGAAACTACACGTTCTAACCTTCTACACGGAGGATTGAATTGAACGTCAACCTCAAATGCTCGCCAATCCTACTGCTATTGTCCGGCGTGCTGGCACTCCTGAAGATCATGGGACAATTCCCATACTCATGGATATGGGTGATCGCACCCATTTGGATACCACTACTCGCACTGGCCGGTATCACAGTCATCCTGATAATCGCTTGGATTATCGGCGTCGTAGGCGTACTCATTCTCGAAAAGTTCGGAGACTAATTGCAGATCAGCGGCAACACCCGCAACGGGGATGTGGCGTGCGTCATCGACACGACACAGGACAACACCACCAAGGAGGCACAATGAAAGTACTCGACTTCACCAAGAGAACAGACAAACTGGTAGACAAGCTGCTAAAACTCGGATTCCATTATCAAAGCACCGACAAGGAAGAGCGTCCGCCAAAACCCCCACGGCTGATAACCACATGGGCGAACGTCATGAATGGCGTGACCCTGCAAATCATCGATACCTATGACGAACTCCGTGACGAAAACTACAAACGGATTACAATACCGCGCAAATACGTCAGGATAACCGATGATTGCACTAACATAAGCGTCACCATGTCGGTCGAAGAGTTCATGGAATTGGAACAGATCACGAACAGCCACGGCACCACATTCCCACTCCCGGAAACATCCAACGAAAACGGCCTTAACGAGAACTAGGAGGTCACGCGGAATGAGCGAGACAATCACAGCAGACCATCTGAACGCCACGCACTTAGGCAAGCGAATCACCATCAACGGCTTGCATGGCACCGTCGTGTCGGGCAAGCTGAAAGAAATCAGCGCCGACTACGCCATCATACCCAGTTTGACGTGTTACTTCCCCTACAAAGAAAACAAAACATTGGAGTACAGTAAGGACGTTCACATCATTCTGCACTTGTCTAACCAAGTCAACGACGATATCAAAGCAACCGTACGCGAGGACACGGAACTACAGATAGAGGATGAACAGTGACTTCACCAACCACCAAAGAACTGCTCATGCGCGTGATCGCCGTGGAATCACCGAAACTGTTCGACGGGTCAGACAGCGAGCCAATCGAAGTGACCTCCTACTCCTATCAGGAAGAAGAGCACCTCTGCGATACATGCGACTATCCGGAATTACTGCTCATAGGATACCGGACACGTGGCGGGAAAACGAAACATCTGAAGTACAAGTACTTCGACCTATCCGACCTGCTCAGAACATTAGACAAGTGGGACAGACAACACGACGATACGAGGGAGTCGGACGCATGAAATGGTTCACCAGCGACCTGCATTTCGCACACCCATTCGTGGCCGCGCTACGCGGTTACGCGCTACCCGGATACGCTCGCGACGAATCAATCAAACAACAGGCCGAACACGACGGCAGACAACTCAAGGATTGCGTTGACTGGCGTCGGCACGATGCCGACATCATACAAACGATAAACACATACGTCGGCCAGGAAGACGAACTCTACATCCTCGGAGACATTAGCTCCGGCAGCACGTGGAGCGTCGATCAGGCGATAATGCGCATCCAGAATCTACAGGTTCCACGCAAACGCAGACACTTGATCCTCGGCAACCACGAAATACACAGTTCCAGCCGAACGCTGGAAAAGTTGGCAAGCGTGTTCGGGGAAGTCGGAAGAGTCGGCATCACCGAAATCAGAGACGGGTGGGGCAACAATCCACACACGGTATTTTTAAGCCACTTCCAATGGCGCGAGGACTTCACGCAAAGCAAACCCCTAGGCGCAGTCTCAACCAATTGGAACGCGCCGGAATTAGCCAAATACGCGCTACCATACGTGAACAACACTCTGCTCCTGCACGGACATACGCACGCGCATGACCCGCTCGAGTTCGGCAGGCATCATAATGAGATCAACGTCGGATTGGACGCATGGTGGTTCGAGCCAGTCAACGAAGCCGAATTGGTGGACAATTGGCTACACACTGCGTTAAACGCCGTCTGAGTGGTCTACAATGGCATATGAATGGGGGCGGATTCAAAAAACCGCCCCCACTATTTTTCAGTAAATGGCACCGTTGGATTTCAAATCATCCATTATTCAGGAATCTCTGTAATCCGTCGCCAGCCCTGCCATTCAGCCCGCGACGGGACATATCATAATAGTCGAGCATCTGCGGACTGTTCCACCCGCCTGCGGCCATGATGTCCCTGTCCGGCACGCCAGCGTCACGGGAAAGCGTGCAGAACGTCCTCCGCAATGAATGCGGCGAGATTCCAGGCACGCCAACCCGCAATGCCACGGACGATACGATGCCCACGGCGGTCTGCTGCCGCAGACGCGCGCCGGAATCCTCACGGAACACCGCACCATGCCTACGTCCGCCGATGAATCGTGCGAGAGCCTTGGACGCCTCGGAGGGAATGGCCACACGCTGGGACCAGTCGCCCTTGCGGTCGAACCGCACCCACGGACGCCCGTCATCCAGATGACAGTCTTCGACATCCAATCCGAGCGCCTCACCGACCCTCGCACCAGTCAACAGCAGAAGACTGCACAGGGCATCCGTCCGCGCATCCATACCACGAGCTTCGGCCAGAAAAAGCCTAGCCTGCTCGCGGTCGAGATACGTGCCATCCGAATGACCATACATTTTCGGCCTACGCACATGCTCGCCCGGATTGCAGTCGATATATCCCTCCTCGCAGAGGTAGCGGTAGAGGCCGCAAACGACGCTCAGAGTCTTGTACACCGTGCTTTTCGCTGCTGGTCGCATGCCGCCGTCATAGGCGGCGAACACCTCGATATGGGTGCGCTTCGCCCGCAGCATGTCGATGCCATTATCCGCACACCAGCGGAGCCATCGTGATACGACGCTCCGATACCCCGCCCTTGTGCTCGGCGTCAGGCCGGCGAGAAAACCGGCGATCATGTCGCTCACCGTTTCCATATGCGCACCGTCTCCTTGCAGATCAAAGGCTTGTCGGCCGGACCTTTGACGAATGGCGGTACCCACTGCCTACGCCTCAACGAATGATTCGGCCCATACGCCTGATCACGCCAGAAACCACGCACGATGAAACGATGCGAATACTCACGTCGCACCCGCTCGTCATCATCGGCGCTTTCGCCCGGACGATGCAGGTTCTCACGCAGCACCAGCATCTTGACCTTGCGTATTTCCGGGTCGAAACGCGGCGGCAGGGGATGTGCCATATCGGGTTTCGCCGGTTTTGCCTCGCAGATATGCGGTTCCGCGCTCAACGCCCATACCGCATACAGCAGATTGCCGAACCATCGGAAACCGCCGAAATGCTCATTGAAAACGCTGTTGGCGAATCTGATGACCGGCAACGAGAATGATTTCGCGTCGCATTCCGCGAGGGCGCATGGATGGTCCGTGAAGCCCATCAGTTCGATATCGCCGTTGCCATCGCATTGCCAGAAGAGCGCCGACACGTGGGCGTCTCCGACCTTCCTTCCCGTCGCGTCGTCGATCACGGGGAATGTGACGGTTTGGACATCCCCGTCGAAGAAGATAAGCCCGCTTTGCGCCGGCGCGTCCAATTTCGGGAAATCACCTGCCCGGACGGTATCTTCCGCCAGCGCCGTCATGTCCCGGCTGATCCACCAAAGCTGCGCGACGGCGAGATTATCAGCGAAATTCCAAGCCGCTTCCAGGCTCCGCTCGTATTGCGTGTGCGCAGCCATCTCCTCCTTCAATGTGACCCGCTCGTATTCCGCGAGTTTGTCGCGGATCAACGGAAGGTGTGATGGGATGAGGCGAAGTCGCCTGTTTTTGCCGCGCGTCATGTCAAGCCTCGACCAGCGTGTAACGGTCTCCGGCCTTCTCGTCGAAGTCACCGAGCTTAAAACCATATTCCGCAAGCTTCGCGTTTGCCGCGGCCTCCCATTCTTCTTCGTCTGCGCCGTACACGTCTTCGATTTTGTCGGCGTCGTGGTCGAGGTCTCCGTCTTCCGGGTCGGTATACCACTGGTAGTCGAAACCCCTCCAGATGCCCTTGCCGGTATTCGCGTCGGCAAGGAGGAGAACGTCAAATGCGTCACTCTGGTAGATTGCGATTGGTTTGATGGAGATGTTCTCGTTGGTGTTGATGTCGATTGCGGTGGTCATTTTGTTTGTCCTTTCTTTTGCTGACATGATTGGTGCAAGCACAGTTCGCAGGAATCCCGTGATTGAAACCACGGAAGTGCCAAGAAGTTTGGGCGGGTTACGCCACTTCTATCCAACAGCATCGATCTGCTGCCGGAGTTCCTCTATCTCATTGGAAAGGATGGTGAGAAATTCCCGGTATTCGTAGAGGTCAACCGCCGCATCGATGGCTTCGGCTTCCAGTTCGAACCGGCAGTCGCCGTCGTCGGTGAATGTCAGATCAGGAAAGTCGAACCATTGCCATTCGCAATCGTCCGGGTCGCCATGCCACCCGTTTTCGGTTTTGGTCAGCGTGTAGTGTTCCGTACCTTTGTAGTTGTCGTTCATGGTGTACTCCTTTTTAGTCCATGTTTAAAAAGAAAAACGTTGAAAACAAAGGGCGTAGCACCACCGCCACGCCCCGAAATTAAACAACTGAAACCGGCAGACGCGACTAGCGCAATCCGCCGCAAATGTCCTTCACACCGGTGAGATAATCCAACTCGCCCTCGAAATCATGGCAACTCGTCGAAAGCTCACCATCACGACAGCTTTCATCCGCATAATACGAGAAGTTGACGCAAAGAGGGAAATTAGGGTCGATACCCACACAGCATGCCGAACCATCCATGAAAACCACCTTGATAGTGTCCTCGGGACACATGCCGGATATGATTTCCGTATCCTTGACGTTCAACCCGTGATTGTAGATCTCACTCGAAAGCTGATAAAGATCAATTTCACAGATTAGGTACGCGCTCCGGTCGAGTTCCGTCACATCAACAACCTGATTCGGCTGCGGGCCGTCTTCTGCGAAGTCACCGACACCGGCCACCATGTCGTTCGCCTGCTCAATGCAGTAATCGACGTCCTCCACAATGTAAGCAAACTCTGGGTCATCAACGGTCTTCAACCCGCCGACCTCGAAGAAGTCAGCCGACCAGTCGGGGCCGTACTGCGTGTTTTCCTCGTCCCACTCGCGGATAGAGATTTCCACTGCCTTGCTGTTGTCAATAAGCCTAATCATTTCAGATACTCCATTCCAGCCCCCTTGCTAAAATGAGAGGGCTCTAGTTAGTTAGATTGGTAATAATTACTGAGCAATCGAGCCGGATAGCTGCAACTATCCGGCTCAACTCATTCGTGAGCGGGCATAGCCATAAAGACACATGCCAGCCCTAGCGGGTCACTTAGAATCCGCAGAAGATTCAGAATCAGAATCATCTTCCAAAAGTTTGCGAGGATTCTTGACATGCAACGCGTCGCAGATACGCACGGCGACATTGAGACTCATCCCACCGACATTACGTTGTCCGGTCTCGAACGCGCCAACACGTGACTGGCTCAACCCTGCCTTGTCGGCGAGCTGTTGTTGCGTCATGCCGCGCTTCAGTCTGAGTTCCCTCATGCCCATTTCAGTATCCTTCCGTAAGAAAATCCACAGGGTCGCATTGCAACGCCTCAGACAATCGTAACGCCGTCCGCAAATACATTTGCGAAACAGGACGACCGTTCGTCTCAAAACGGGAGATGGATGGACGTGCGATGCCGCTCAATCCGGCCAGCTCCACCTGCGTCAATCTGCGTGCCTTGCGAATGTTCTTCAATCCGACGACGCCAGCGGACACGCCGCCACGCCACACATGCTCATCTGGATACAGGTCCAACACGTTGCAATGCAACGCCTGCGCCAGCTTCGCAGCCGTACCCAAATACATGTTTCGCGCCTCGTCCGCATGGTTCTCATACACCCACAGGCGCGTGAAATCCACGCCAGTAAGCGAATCCAACTGCTGCAACGTCAAACCGTTACGCTCGCGCAGATCACGCAACCCCATGATGGCTCCTTCCAGACTTAAGGACACCATATCATCGGCGGCGAAGCCACGCCGCCGACGCTCAGTCAACCCAATCAGTATCCCAGTTCAGCATGTCCACTGGAATCATGCAGCCACCGGAACACTGGACGTACAGCCAGGTCGAATAGCCCATGCGAGCCGCCCTCACGCCACGGAACCATTCGCCAAGCCACTCGCACAGGAGCGACGGCAACGAACGACGACGCCAGAACGACCTGCCGGACGCATAATCGAACCCATCGTATTCGGCGATAGGGGAGAAGAAGCCATGTTTGCTCACTGTTTTTCCTCCTTGGTCCAAGGGATAATCTGATGCAACAGGTACGCCGCCGTCGTCAACCGGTCGTAAGCGGCCAGCACGTAAGCGGAATCGGGAGCGTTCCCGCTCCCAAGATTCGACAGCAATCTGACGGCCTCCAACGACTTGCCGACCACATTCGCGCACACGTCGGAATCATGGGCGTCCATCACACATGCCCCTCATCGTCGGCCTCCGTGTAGAACACGAAGTCAATGTCGTAATCAGAGGAAGCGTCGTATTGCTCACCGATTTCAATGGGAGTCAGCCCGCCCAATACTTCCGTGGTGAAATTCCAATAGTCATCGGAATGCGCATTGTCGTGCAGAAAGAACACCCACTCGCACCATTCGGGAAACGCGGACCAGAACTTCCGCCAATCCTCATAAGGCACGTAGTCGCCGAAATCATCGATACGGTAGACACCCTCGCAAGGTTCGAAACTCTTCTTGATGAAATGGCTCAAACCGGTGTTCGCCATGACTTCGATGTCATTCACGACATCCTCGCCGATCGGCTCATCCAACGGCATGGCCTTCAACTCTTCGACGGTAATCATCATTCTTTCCTTTCAATCAGCAGCAGAACTCGTCAGTGAGTTCCGCAAGATTCTTCATGCTCAGCCGCATGAGACGAGACCTCATGCCGACGCCATCGCGTTCCAGACGGTTCACCATGCGCTGCCGCGCCGTACCGCCATCCACGACCTCACAGGAGACAAGCACGCCACCGGACACGGCGGCATCATCGACCTCGGCCTTATACGCTTCGGCGTCAGCCTGAGATCCGTGCCGCCGCATTTTGAGGGCGCCGCCAACATATTCCGCAGTCCACAGGCACGTCATGTCAGTCAACCTCACGCGCGTAATCGCGCAAGCATTGAGCCTTGCTATCGGCCTTAAGTCCAGCCTGCTTGAAGAACTCACGGATATGACGCCACGTCGTGTTAGACAAGTCAGCCGGATGTCGATGAATCCAGAAGAAACCTCCGACCTTACCCTTGGAAGTGATATACAGGGACACAATCGGCGTCTCGTATGACGTCAAAATCATGCTAGCGCCGGAATCGTCAACCATGAATGTGACATAAGCCTTGCCATAGAACGACTTGGCCGAATCATATTCAGGACACAACTCAAACCTTTTGCCACCCAACAATGAAAACGACATGATATACTTTCCTTTGCAATTAGGAGTGAATATTGATTGCATGGCCGGTCGCAGTCCTACCTGAGACCGGCACTTTCATTTCCCTATGCCGCCCCACGACAGCACCTTGCCGCCGTCAACCAGCACGTAAGACTCGCCCATGCGATTGCCAACGGACACGGCACGCCACTCGCATATGCGCTCATAGCCACCAGCCGTACTACCGTCTTCCATGCCGCACTGGGGGATATCCGACAGCGACGTGTAGCCAGCCAAGTCGGCCTGACCATAGTCAGCCGTCGCATACGTCTCACGCCACCAATTCCATTGCTGTTCAGGCGTCCCATGAGGGTCGGCCACCGGCACGGGATTGCACACCGGCGAACACGCCACGACGAACGCCGCCACGCCCACGGCCAGCAGTCCAGCCAGCTTCACACCCTTACGCATTCCGCTTACCTCCCTTAGCGGTCTCGATATAGCCAGGAAGCTTTTCCATGTCGAGATACATGTCGCCCGACACCGGGTCAGCATCATCCCGCCACGCCTCAAACACGGCATCACGGTCAGCTCCACCCAACATGACGTCAGACACCTCGCCATCGAAGTAATCCCGCAGCCACGCGGCCTCACGCCGCTCGTAATCGGATTCATCCAACACCGGGTAGTAGCGCCCATCCTTGATAATCATGTCTATCGCATATTGGACGACGGCCTGATCCGACAGTCCGCCATGCCCGTCCGTCAACTCAATCTCATAGCCGACACCGCAGAACGCGCGCGACGCATAACCGTAGTCGGACAGCCACCGCACGGCAGTCTCAATATTGCTTTCGTCCAGCGCGCTATCGAAGTACAGCAGCCGCGAAACCTGATACGTGTACTCGTTGAATACCGTGTCGGCCACGCGGATACACCGCACCCATTCCAGAATGTCCGGCAGCACGCTATCGAACGACGGCAGACCAGTGTAGCCGACACCGTCCCACACGTCACGCAGTTCCTCGTACAAGTCGGCATCCTCAGCCGTATCCTTGCGAATCTCATGCACATACATTAGATTTCCCTCACTTTCAGATGAATAGGTTGATTTTCAGCGAGACAACGTAAGAAACAGGTCTGTATACCACAGCTCCAAGTCGAGAGCCTTAAGCGCCCTGCACGCGGCCACATAGTCGCCCGAATCCATGCATTCGACAAACTGCTGCGCATAGGCGCACGTCTCAACGTCATCGGAAGACATGCATTCCAGCAAGTCGTCAACGCTGGGCCATGCGCCCAGAGAATCATCGACAGTGCATTCCCCATGGCTATACAGGTGCCACGTCATACCGTCGAGATTCCAGCAATCCGACCCTTTGCCGTTCAGTATGTCGCCTAACGTCTCAGGCCAATCCATGAACTCGTAATCGGCAATGACACTCAGGCTTAGATTGTGCGCGTCATACAAGTCGGCCAGCCGTCCCCAGTCGGCTTCGGCGGAACCGTGGTTGTACACGTCCCATATGCCCTTAATTTCGTCGGCCATATCCCTGTATCCGGACGGCGGCACCGGACTATCATTCCCACGCATGTACGCAAGAAGCTCAGGCGACGGCGCTGTGACAACGTCAAGACTGGAACCGTCCAAACCGTCCGGAAACTCAGCGCCATTGAATGAATACAACTCCAACGTGCCGCCGCCCCGTTCGGACTCGTGCAAACCATGACGCCCCGCCATGACGTCGTAAAAATCATCAACGGAATTAAACCCAGACATGATTACCCACTTTCATAGAGATAGAGAATGTTGATTAGCTGCCATACGACGGCACAGTGCGCGGGTGAGGAATCGCACCCCACAGAAACCACTAAGCCGCGCCATAGCCCACAGAGGGCTACAAGTCAGAACGGCAACCGTCCATCATTGACGGCATCACGAACGGTGTGAATGACAGCTCTACCCGCCGCATAAAAATGGTCGGCTAGTATGGCATCCTCGCCCAGTCCATCAAACGCCCCAGCGTCATGCATTCTGTAGAACAGGTCAACCGCCATCAGATCAACGGCCTTATGCGGCCACCTGTCGTAAAAATCACTGGTCTTGATAAAGGCCACATAATCCACCCATGAGTCATGCCATTTTCTGTCATTGCACAGCAATAGCAATACCTCATTGGCAACGTGGCTAGCTCCGCTCTCGATATCCTTGATATCCATTTCAGTCCTCGCTTTCAGAATCATCCAGCTCGATATCGTGCATGCGCGCGATAAACTCGAAGTTCTCCCGCTGTTCGTCGCTGCTCAGGGCTTTGACCAATTCATTTAGAAAATCCTTGGCCCCCAGCGTTTCCAGCAGAACGTCATACATTTCATCAGTGGTCATTTCAATACTCCCTTTTTGTTAGTTGGTTACATTAATTTTGATAGTGGTTGGCAATTTTCCTTTTAAGGTCAGCCAATGTGCGCGCCTTGATTTGCGCGCCACGTTTTCCGTCGTGCCATTCTTCGTTAAAAATGTAGCTCCCGCCCCAATCGGGCTTAAATTTCACCACGTCGCCCACACGTTTGCCGTCAACCGTCACGTACCGGCAATACCCGTCGTCAACGGTATTGCTGTATGCGCCCGGCAACGTGGTCAGGCTCCGAACTTTTACGATTTTGACAGTCATTTTTTAACCTCCGCTTGTTTGTTGGTTACATTTGTGTAATCACTCATGTCATACAAGAGTGATACCAGATATATCGACGCGAGTTTGGTTGTCCCTCACATTCAACCGCGCCGCAATAGGATTATCGTTTGCCACGATGGAATCATATTCAAACTTTGCCGTCGCGCGGAAGCCGTGCCCGTTCGGCGAAATGCCGGATATGTTGACTCCAACGCCATCAGTGACCCTAATACGGTAGATTGTGATCTGCTTTTTCCTCTCGCCTTCGGGGAAGAACAATTCGTTATCGCATAAGCTCCTCACGTTGCCCTCAATCATGGTGAGCAATGCCGTGTAAGCATGACGCGCCGATTGGCTCATCTTATTCATGCCCTTGATTGTTATGCGCGCGTCCGGGCTGATGGCGATACCATCGCTATCCCTCTTATGTTTGGCGTTGATGTATTCCAACGTGTGGGCGATATCCACACATGCAATGAGATTGTTGGTTTCAATCATGATAAACCCCCTTAAGGTCTAGTGTTTGGTTTGGTTGATTACGTGCCACCATGAGGAATCGCACCCCATCAAGGTCTAAACGGTGGCGAGAGGGCGCAACCCTTGCGGATTACGCCCGTGAAGATTTGTTTTTTTGGCTAACACCACCCGCAAAGTGGCGCAGAGGCGCATACGCACCCCCTATAGACTTTTATTGTCCGCATAGTCCCCGAACTACGTTCGTGACCAACCGCCCATAAAGCAATTGACGGGGCGCTAGGTATGTCTACCCTCGTAACCCGTTATGCCGTGGTTTACAACCTATGCCGCCAACCATGCTCACGCATGGAAAACATAGGCATTGCCACCTATCTATTGGCCTATCCTCATTGGCGGTAGTCTCTCACACTACGCCAAACGTCGGCGGTACCCCCTTACGAGTTCTCGCGCTCTACATTGTCAATCAAGTTCACGTACACTGCCTAGGCAAAATTGGCACTACCAACCACGCCCACATAGTGGACATTATGCACACACCCCGAAAAACGCCGCCACCTAACCCCCTCCCAAAGAAAGGGGGTGAAGCTCAAACTACCGACCTTCGGTAACACTATTCATTTGTCAAACACTCGCAACGCTCACAGACTGGACACTGCACCTCAGCGCAGTGACCACCGTTCCACACGTGGCGGATTCGTAATACACATACATGTGCACCACCTGACTATCTCAAGTCAGGCTATACGGTGCCTAGGCACCTAACCGCCACGGCTTCATCTGCCGGTTGCTCACAAACGGTGCGAGTGGCGCGGTGTGGATACCGTGCCGACCTCGCTAGGCTGACTGCCTAACCGGTTGATGGCTCCAGTATATATACCCAGCTGGATATAATCAAACCAAGAAAATAGACCACGGCGAAACGTTGAAACAGCGCCGTTCTATCGGCGTGTCGCAACATGGGTAGGGGGTAAATGAAATGAAAAAAGAGTTTGAGTAGCACAAGGAAAAATAAAGTCAAGCAAGATACCAAAATACGGACAAAAAATATTGAGCAAGATAGATATAAATAATAAGGAATACGACACAATGACGCGCATACGTACAACTGTACGAACGAACATTTGTACCATCGAACGAACGTTCTAACCAGGGCTGGGGGAGGGGCCTCCGGGGGAGCGGGTCAGGGCCGTCGGGTCAATGGTAGAAATAGTGCGCGCCGTCTGAAAAAGTCCGCGCATGAAACGTGACATGACAACGACGATGTTGGGTTCACATTGAAATCGTCTTCAGCATACCACGCGACACGCCGTATTCTACGCCGTTTCCATTGCAACGTTGATGCAACGCTGGGGGTGAGTATGCTGTCGCATGTCGGAATGAATTTTGGAGGACGCGGGGCGTCCTTGTGGGTGTCGTTCCGGCAAGCGGTTCGGTGGTGCTCCTTGTCTCTTGGTTAAGGATTCCGACCGTTGGGACGTTTGTGTTCATAAGGAGCACCGCTAGGGGCAGTTGGCTGAGTCTGGTTTAAGGTAGTCGCCTCGAAAGCGACCGACTCTAACGGGTCCGGGAGTTCGAATCTCTCACTGTCCGCAGATGGCATCTTCCTAGGTAAGGTGCGATTCGGTTTCAAGTCCAATGCGAGAGGCTTGTTGGTACCGCCGTTTGATCTCGCACATGGTTCCTATTGCTCTTGTGGGAGTGTTAGTCGCGCGTGGTTTTCTGGTTCCTCTTGACCATGCGTGATGAGATGCCGGTTCGAATCCGGCTGGGAACCCTTTGAGGGTGGATGAATCCCGGAATATAGTGTGTGTTTTTGGATTGTCCGTGAGATTGCGTCCATCCTCGTTTCTTGTGCCAGTCCCATCCGGTGCCGCCTATATGGCTGCACTATTTGTTTTTTTGGGGCTGACTTGCAATCCTGTTGGCACAGCCTTTTGGTTGTCGGGTTCGATTCCCGAGGTTTGCTCTAGGTTTCATGGGGGTAGCTGCCTGTGTGACCGATGGTATTGCTCGAATATCCCCGCTGGAACTTGTGGGGGATAAGAGGCTCCCTGCCTTAATCAGGTGGTTGATGACCGAAGGGGAGGCACGGCCAAACGGGTGCATATATACATACACGTTCCTTGCCGTTGGTGGTAAAGCCCATTCCACCATGCCGAATGTCTTGCCGACTTGGACGTTAACTAAGTCGGGTTTGGAATGTTGGCAGAGTGGTTTAATGCAACTGTCCCGAAAGCAGTCGCACTGTGAAGTGCCGGAGGTTCGAATCCTTCACATTCCGCGTTGGGGAAGTAGTACTACCCCCGAGGGCAAGTGCCTACCGCTGGTGTTGGCTTGTCTGGAGATGAAAGCGGCGGACGCTTCCGTAACGGCGGCTTGGCGGGGATGGTCATGCTTCATGGGTGTGACCATCCTCGCATATGGCATTGGTGCAACCGGTAGCATGGCGGTCTCCAAAACCGTCGATGTTGGTTCGAGTCCAACATGCTGTGCTCAGCCTACCCACATGTTGTGGGAAAGGTCTTCGGAGTCGTCTTGTGGCGGCTCTAGTTTTAGCTGACCCGCCTAGTCTGCGGGAACAGTCGCCTGAGCCGTTGCGACGGCTCTTGCTTTTGGATGCTTGGCAGAGTGGCTTATTGCACCACCTTGCTAAGGTGGCGACCGGGAACGGTCCGGGGGTTCGACTCCCTCAGCATCCGCTCGCCGTGGCTGGCGGTAAAAAGCCATTTTTTGCCATTGGATTTCCTTATGGCGGTTTGGGTTAGATGACAGACAATCCCCATGGTTTTTGGTGATGTGGCGTGGGGATTGCCTGTTTTTCTTTTGCTTTGGTGGCGGAACGGTAGACGCGGCGCACTAAGAATGCGTTGTCCTGTGACGTGAGGGTTCGACTCCCTCCCGAAGCACTGAGGAGTGGTGATGACCAACGATTGGAATAAGTCGCATCGCAAGGAACGGTTCAATCCAGGTTGGGAGCGGACGCGTCGTGAGGTGTTGGATTATTACGGGTGGCGTTGCCAGTATCCGGTGATCGGTGATGATGGCGTGTTGCGTCCGTGTGGCGCTCATGCGAATGAGGTCGATCATATCGTTCGTGCCGAGGATGGTCGGCCTGATGATGATTCTTGGGATAATCTTCAGGTTCTTTGTCGTGCTCATCATTCTTATAAGACTGGTTTGGAGTCGGCTGACGCGCGGCGAAGGAAGAGGGTTGAGCGTGAGGAGGCTCGTTGGTACAGGCATCCCGCGTTCGGTTAGCTGAGGGTGAGTGCAGTGTGAATGGGTGTGATGGGCCTGTTCATGCTCATGGGATGTGTAGGTCTCATTATGATCGTTGGCGGCGTAGTGGCAGTGGTGCCCGTAAGCGTCGTATGAGTCGTGCGTGTCTGGCGTGTGGCTCTTTTTTTGAGACTGAGCGTCGGGACAAGGCTTTTTGTTCGGCTCGTTGTCGTAAGCGTTTCCAGCGTTTGAAGGCTGAGGGTGCGGCTCCTAATCGTACTCCGCAGCCGTTGAAGTCGGTGTTGTGGGAGCCTCGGTCGAATGCCCGTGTCGGGCGGCGGGGGAGTGTTCCTACTGGTTTTTGGACTGCCGAGGACGAGTGGAACGCGTGTTCTCATACGTGTCCGGTTTGTGGGTTGCCGCTTGACCGGTCGGTTGATGTTTTGAGTGATGATTTTCCGGTTGGCGCTTGGCGTGTGCCGTTGGAGCAGGGTGGTGAAAACTCGTTGGCTAATCGGATTGTCGTTCATCGCAGGTGCGCGTAGTGCCGTAACGGGCTTCGCGCTTGTCGTCCCGTAATGGGGCTTTGCGGGGAGTGATGTTATGGGCAGGAAGACGAGTGATTCCGGTAATCAGGTTTTGGAGATTCCTGATGGGAAGTTGGGGCCTGATCTGCCTCCGGCTAACCAGATTTTCCCCAAGGGTGGGGAGTGGTTGCCGTTGGTCGCTCATTGGTATGAGGAGTATCGGCGTAGTCCGAATGCTTCGATGTTGCGTTCGGCTCCTTCTTGGATGGCTGTCCAGTTGGGTTTCGCGACGATCAATGAGATGCTTTCGACTCGTCGTTATGCGACGTTGATGCCGGTCGTGCGTCAGTTGTTTGACGAGTTGGGTTGGACTCCGGCTTCGATGCGTGCGTTGAAGTTCGATGTGCCGGAGGCTGACGACCATGCCGCTTCGGATGGTTCGAATCATGCTGTGATTCAGGATATCGATGCTTGGCGTCGCAAGATCGAGGCGGCTGGCTGACATGCATTTGATGATTCCTAACCTGACTTATGAGGATAGGCGTAGGAGTCTTGGACGTTTGGCGTTGTGGTGGGTTGAGACGTTCAGTCTCATCGGTCGCGGTGGTGCGACCGGCAAGCCTGTCACTCATAGTCCTGAGTATATCCAGTTCTATTTGAACGCCTATGCGTTGAAGCCGGATGGTCGGCGCAGGTTCAATCGTGTGAGCTTGTGGCGTCCGAAGGGTTGCAACAAGAGTGGTTTGGGCAATGATCTGGCCTTGTTCGAGGCTTTTGGCCCTTGTCGTTTCGACCATTGGGCTAATCCTGGTGAGACGTATACGTTTCTTGGTCAGACTTACTATTATCTGCCGGGTGAGCCTGTTGGCCGTCCGGTTCAGCGTCCTGAGATTCTGTGTTTGGCTACGTCCGAGGATCAGTCGGGCAATATCTTCGATTCGATTTACTATAACTGCACTTCCGGCCCGTTGGCCCAGTTGCAGGGTTTCGGCATGGAGGTCACGAAGACCCGTATCGGCTTGCCGGAGGGTGGGGAGATTATTCCCACGACTTCCGGCGATGCGTCGAAGGATGGTGGCCTTGAGACTTTCGCGTTGATGGATGAGGTGCATCTGTATACGCTGCCGAAGCATCATTCGATGTATAAGACGGTTCAGCGTAATCTTCCGAAGCGTTCGTTGGATGCCGACCCTTGGGTGCTGGAGATGACGACGTATTTCCGTCCGGGGCAGAACAGTGTGGCGGAGAACACGTTGAAGATCGCGGAGGATATTCAGGCTGGCCGTTCCAAGCATTATAAGGGCTTGTATTTCGACTATCGGTATTCGACGCTTCCTATCGAGGATTTTCCTGACGAGAAGAAGCTTGAGCACGCGTTGTATGAGTCGTATGGCTCCGCCGCCCATTCGGATGATGGCAAGGATTACATCATTCTTCCTGATGGGCGTATCGAAGCCGTTGATGCCGATGGTTATTCGGCTGAGGGATTCTCGCTTCGTGATGATGGCGTCGAGCCGGGGCCGTCGAAGGATGGTTGGGTTGACATTCATGGTCTGATGGGGCAGATCTACCAGCCTGATTCGGACCCGAATGATTCGATTCGTTATTATTTGAACTCTCGTGCGTCGAGTGAGGATTCGTGGCTTACGGAGCCTGCGATCCAGTCGCATTTGGCTTACAGGGATTTGTATGGCCGTGCTGTCGGCTCGTCGTCTCGTTTGGATGGGGTCTGGAAGGATTTCATTGACGAGGATGAGGAGATCACGCTTGGGTTCGATGGTTCGATTCGCAATGATTCGACCGCGTTGGTTGGCTGTCGAGTGTCCGATGGTCTGCTGTTTCTTATCAAGTTGCAGCAGCGGCCTGATAATGCGGACCCTGATTGGCGTGTTGACCGTGATGGTTTCGATGCCGCCGTGCGTCGTATGTTCGAGAATTACAATGTCATCGGCTGTTTCGCCGATGCGCATTTCTTCGAGTCGATGATTGGCGGCTGGGAGGCTGAGTATGGGCGTGGCATGAAGGTGTTCGCCCGTGGACAGTCTTCGATGATGAAGTTTTGGACGAATAACTGGTCGCAGGATATGTATCGTGCGTTGCAGTGCGCGCATTCGTCGTTTGAGTATGCTCCCGAGCCTGTTGAGGAGGGGGAGCCTGACCCGAATAATATTCTTTTGTGTGCCGACCCGCGTCTTGTGTCGCATTTCCGTAACGCGAAGCGGCGTGAGAAGAGTTGGGGCTATCAGATTCATAAGGAGACGCCTAAGAGTCCGCACAAGATCGATGCGTGCATGGCTGGCGTTTTGGCTTATGCGGCGCGTGAGAAGTATTTGGGCCAGTTCGAGGATGATACTCCGCAGCGGGTGATGCCGCAGCGGGTCTGGTGATTTTGGGGTGTTCGTATGGCTTCCACATCTTCTAATATGCAGAGTCTTGTTACTGGTGATGACGAGCCTGATGGTGACGGTCTGGCGTTGACGCGTCTTGCAACGCGTTTGCAGAATCGTATTCCTGACCTGTGTGTGTTGAAGACGTTTTATGACGGTCGTGAGACGGTTCCGTTGCAGTCCGTACCGAAGGCGGCGACCACTACGGCCAGTGCAGTGTATAGGCGTTTTGTGGATATCTGCCCGTTGAATCTGGCCCATACGATTGCGGATGCGGTAATCACGTCGCAGCATCCTACCGGTTTTCGTCTTGTCGCCGATAAGACGATGCGGAGCACGGATGCGGATGACATGTGGGATAAGTGCGGCATGGATGTCCGTTCGTTGAACATGTTCATGGATGCGGCGATCTACGGTGCCGCGTATGCGATGGTTCTCGGCAAGGAGAATCCTTCGTATATCCAACGGTTGAGTCCGTGGAGCACGGTTGTGTCCGACGACAAGGATTCGGCTGTGGTGTATGGGTGGTCCGAGGAAGAGCAGATCGAACGGTTGACTTTGTATCGCATCGTCCGTAATGATGACGGTGAGATTCAGAGCGTCTATTCGCGTACCGCGAAGCATGAGGTCAAGTCGCGCACGTTGCCTTCCGATTCGGTCGATGACGAGGATACCGTGTATGACCTTGCCAACGACGATTCGAAGAAGCGTCCAGAGTTCGAGGCGCAGTTCGAGTGGGAGGGCCAGTCTTCCGGCGATGATTGGAAGTTCGCCCTTGATTGCGGGTGTCTTCCTATCGTGCAGTTGACCACTCCTAACGGCAAGGGCCAGTTCGAGGCTTCCTTGAAGACGTTGAGGTCCATCGACCAGCAGCGTTTTCAACGGTTCTGCATTCAGGAGATGCAGGCGTTCAAGCAGCGTTGGGTGTCGGGCGACATGCCTGAGTATTACCAGAAGAGCGACCCTGCGGTCAAGGCCGGTAAGGCCCAGGCCGGTGACAAGATCGACTATTCGGAACTGTTCGAGATGGGTCCCGCCGCGTTGTGGCTGCTTCCAGCCGATGCGAAGATCGGCGAATCGTCCATTACGGATATCACGCCGATTGTGAATGCGGCCGCTTCCGATGTGAAGCTTCTGGCAGGTGCCACTGGCACTCCGTTGTCGATTCTTTCGCCTGATGTGGCTGGTTCCGCCGAGGGCGCGAAGCTGACGACCCGTATGCTGCGGTTGAAGGTCCGTGACATGAACATGAGGGCCAATGACGCTTTCGTGCTCCTGTTAAAGATGGCATTGACCGCTTCCGGCAGTAACGCTTCGGAGGAGCGTTTCGAGACGACTTGGGAGCCGTTGGAGCTTCCGTCCGAGTTGGAGCAGTGTCAGGCGGCGGCTCAGGTGAAGGGTGTTCTTCCGTTGAAGACCATCGCCCGTCGTTATCTGCATATGACCGAGACGGAGATCGCGGAGATGATTCAGGATGCCCAGGATACGAGTTTCCTGAATGCCATGGCGCGGCAGAACGCGGCTTTGGATTCGTCGGCGAAGCAGACTGATACGACGATGAATGATTCGTATCTGGGTGACGGGTCCGGTTTGGATTCGTTCTCCACCGGCTCTGGATCGGATTCGATGTCGTCCGATGGGTCGTCGTCGGATGATTCGTCCGACGTTATGGGGGTCTGATGGCCGATAGCGCGTTGGCTGCCGTTCAGGCGTTGGATGACCAGCGGTTGAAGCTGGTTGACGAGTTCGTCCGCAGGGCTTGGAACATGTGGCGTAGCCTGACTCCTTCAGACTGGTGGAACGATGCGGTGGCCGAGGGGGCGGCTGCTTATGTGACGCAGCAGCATATCGCGTTCGTAAAGGCCATGCGCCAGCAGGGCATCTCGTATGCGGATACGATGCTGCGTCTGGCCGGTGTGAACGGTTTGGGGGATATCCCGCAATATGAGGTCGTTCGCGCCAACACGGACCCGTGGCAGGTCGCCATGAGGGTCGCGGACGAGTATCGCACTCAGGCCGTGAAGAATCCTGGGATTCGACCTGCTACGTGGGATGAGATTCTGAAGGATGCCGACCAGTCCGCCGCCAACCATGTGAAGGCTTGGCTGATGGCCGCGAAGGTCCAATTGGACACGAACGCGGTGACCGATGGGTATGTTGCCCAGAATCGTGCCATCCAGTCGCGTTACCGGAGTTCCGGTGTCGGACGGTATCGGCGTGTGATTCATCCCGAACTGTCGAAGACTGGTTCGTGTGGTTTGTGTGTGGTCGCCGCCACGAACACGTTCACGAGGGCTGATTTGATGCCCATGCACAACAGGTGCAAGTGCACAATTTCTCCGATTACCGCATCGAATGATCCCGGGTTGAAATTGAACTCGGATGATTTGATGACGATTTACAAGGCCGCTGGCAAAACGTCGGGCCGTGATTATTCCACGAGCGCGACGGATTTGACGAAGCTTCGCGTGAAGGTCGTCAACAACAGCGAGCTTGGGCCTGTGCTGCTTCGCAAGGATGCTCCGGTGAATGAGAACGCGCCGGAATGGCATCTGCCTGACATGAGGATGACCTGCGCCCAGATGGAGCGCATGTTCGCCCGCGCGACCGAGTTCAACGCCCGGTACAGGGAATTGCTGGATGGCGACAAGGATTCGGTTCAATTCCGTTTCGATGGGCGTTCGTATGAGTTCAAAAAGACAGTCCACACTAGGCAGGCTTGGCAGTATGTGCGGAGCCTGTTGGCTTATTCTCGCGGTTTTTTGGGACTGGCCGCTTAAATATTAAGGAGATTTGGTCTTATGGCCTCTCAGGATAATGAAGTCGAATCCGAAAAGGACAAGACTGTTGGGCAGGCCGGAACGGTCGAGGATGCCGTGAAGGATGCTCAGACCACTCCGGTTGACGAACCCGCCGTCGAGCATGACGCTCCGGCTGATGATAAGGGTTCCGATGATTCTTCCAAGCCGTCCGATGGTGACGAGCTTGCCAAATGGAAGGCTATGAGCCGTAAGAACGAAGACCGTGCTTCGGCCAATTACAAGGCTTTCCAGTCCGCTGATGCGGAGCTTAAGGCCGCGAAGACGCAGATTGCGCGTCTTGAGGCCAAGGCTAAGTATCCGCAGATCACGGACGCTGTTCTTTCCGACCTCTGCCCCGCAACGGAGCCGGAGGCCATCGCGTCGTGGGCTGAGAAGTATGCGGCGTACAACCCGATTGACACTTCCAAGGTGGAGAGGAAACCGCAGCAGACTGAGGATGCTTTGGCCCGCAAGGTAGCCATGCAGGCCGAGTTCCCGTCCGGCACCTCGCATCCGAAACGTCAGCCGGGCGACGCTTACAAGCGTGTGATGGAACGTCAGAAGGCACGTAAGCGCAGCAAGTAGTTTCCTACTGATTCTTTGAAAGGATTGAGCGTATGACTCAAGAGATGGCTCATTTCTCCGGTATCGTCACCGTTGAGGAGGACAATTCCTGGCGTTATGGCGAGAAGAACACCAATGATTCGGTGTCCGTCACCATCGTGCCTGAATTGTTCAAGACCGAAGACAACAAGTATCTGACCGGTGTGGGTCCGAAGGCCACGACCGTTTACATTCGTTCCGGCATTCCGCTGGCGAAGATCACTTCCGGCGCGAACGTCGGCTCGTATGGTCCGTATGACAAGCAGGCCACCGATGGACGTCAGACCAAGATCGCCGGTCTGCTTGAATCCATGGTGTCCGTGAACATCAACCTGTCCGGCTGGGATGTGGACGACCCGCTCGTAGGCATGACCTATCGTGGCGACATCGTGGCCTCGAAGCTTCCGGTGAAGCCGGAGTCCGGTGCCGTGTGGGGCGGCGAGTTCTACGACGTTGAGGATGACGTTGTGACGCCGTTGTCCGCTTCGACCGGCGCGACCATCACCGCGATCAAGCTGGCCAAGGATGGCACCAATGCCATCACCGGTGGCACAGCCACCCTCTCCAACGGTAAGACCGTGAACATCACAGTTTCCTGATTGACGGTCTTTTACTTCTAAACATTTTGTGAAACCCACCCATCGCGGTGGGTTTTTGCGTATCTAAGGAGTTTTTCTTGGCTATTGACAAGACTATCATCCCGCCGTCCGAGGCGACCGAGGTCGCTCAGGCGGGACATGACTATGTGAACGGCATCCTTCCGTTGTCGAACATCTTCCCGGTCACCTCCAACGGTGGCGACTGGACCGCTTCGTGGACTCCGGTCATTCCGAAGTCGAAGACCCGTGCGATGAAGCATCGTGCGTTGGATGCCGAGATCGGGCATACCAAGTCCGAGACCTCGACCGCTGAGATTCATGCCGGCCTGTTGCCGTTGTCCGGTATGGACCATATCTCCGAGCGTGATATCGCCAAGCATCAGGACGATACCGCCTATATTCACGATAAGGCCGAGGCGAAGTTCGAGGCTCTGGGCCAGCAGGCCGGTGTGACCGAGGAGTTGGAGCGTTTGCAGTGCTTGGTGACCGGCAAGGTGGTCATCAAGGAGAACGGCGTCGATGTGACGTATTCGTTCAGGCGTCCGAGCAACCAGCAGAATGTGAAGCCTACCACCACTTGGGATAACGACAAGTCGAATCCGTGCGACGACATCGAAGCGTGGGTGAAGATCATGCGCAAGGCTTACGGTCGTAAGCCGCACGCCGTCGCCACCACCGGTGTGGTCATCGATGCCATGCGTACCAACGAGTTCTTCCGTACGCAGGTGTCCGGCATGGATTTGGAGCATTCGAAGACCAAGCTGTCCCGTCAGGATGTGTTGGACGTGCTTCGTGCGCAGTCCGGCATCACCGACGTGCTTCTGGTCGATGAGGCTTACGAGGATTTGAAGCTCGACAACACCTTCGACATGGATGCCGATGTTTCCGCCGCGTTCCCGGACAAGACCTTCATCCTGCTTCCGTCGTTCAATGATTCGTCTCTTGGCGCTACCCTGTCCGGTCCTACCGCAGAGGCCCAGAACTCCGAGTACGAGATCAACAAGAGCGTGAACGATGGTCTTATCGGCGCTATGTTGTCGCATCAGGCTCCGTTGAACTACGACATTTGGGTCAACGGCAATTATCTGCCGATTCTGAAGGAGGCCGTCTCGACCTTCAAGGCGGACGTGCTGGGCGAGTAGCCCTCTTGAAGCTTAGGGGGTTTCGCTGATGTCGAATGGTGTTACCGATGCCGTCGATTGGGTGGAATGCTTGGAGCTTCATTGCCTTCCCGACGCCGACGTGTTGAAACGGTATCCGAACGCTTGGCTCACGTACATGTGCCATCGTGCGGAGACCGTGGCGTCCACTTCGAGCACGAACTGCTTGCCACGGTTGAAGTCCGGCGACCTTGGCCTTGAGGATTACGAGTTCGTCATCTGTTCTATGGTGTGGCGCGTCATCCGCTATTCGGATATCAAGACAGAATCGAACGGCACGTACCAGTTCACGCGTTTCGACCCGCAGGACAATCCGCCAGGCAAGGATGCGTCGCCGAATCTGTATCTGTCGAAAAGGGAGAAGCAGATTCTTGACGGCTATGCGAATGGGCGCGGTCCTATCGGAACCGTTGGCGTCGGTGTGAACCGTATCTATGGAATGTGATGCCTATGTCTCGTGAAACATGGGATTTGGGGCATCCTTACGATAAGTCCGGTTCCGATGCCGTTGTGGAGCATCCTTACAAGGATGTCACGGTTCCTTGGGTGAAGCCTGATTCGATTCTGTATCGGGACAAGGTGATCGTCGTGTTGTACACGGTCCGTCGTGGCCCTCACGGCACGACGTATGTGCCCGGCAAGGCTTACTGGTGCTGGTGTTCCATCGAAGGCCGCGAGCAGCAGGCTGGCATGTTTTCCATTTCCGGTGCCGAGGATAAGTCGCCGCAGACTTGGGGCGGTTTGCGTGAGGTCACGCCGTCTCAGGTCGCTGCCGTGGAATGGCATGGCGATATCCATACGGAGGTCTGGTATCAGGGCGACTGCTACGACGTTGACGGCGCTCCGACGTTCCGTCAGCATGGCGAGGTTCCACACTATGAGATGCATATTCGGCGTAACGCCGACTATTCGCAGATTCCTGTGGGGTTGCGTCCGAAGCCTCCCGAACCGGACCCTGACGACCATGTGTGGGGTGAGGCCGATGGCAAGAGTTTTCATTGACCGTGATCTGAGCACGAAGGTGGCCGAATGGTTCGGCCCGCAGGCCACGTCGGCGAAGGCCGACGAGGTGCTTGCCGATGCGAGGATGCTTGCGACCGTGCGCGCCGAGGGCCGCGACCCGGGTATTCCGGTCGCGAAGGACCTGAGTCTTGAGAAGCGTTACCACGGCATCGACACCGACGTGTGCCTTGACGTGGAGGGGCGTGACGGGTCGAACGTGGCCGTCGAACACGAGTGGGGCGCATGGAACGTGCAGCGCCGCCATTGGGTCGAGGGCCATCATGTGATGCGTGACGCTGCCCGTATGAACGGTGGTGTCTGATGCCGCTGATTCAGCCTGATTACGAGCGTTACCCGCAGGAGCGTCCGATGGTTGACTTCGATTCGCTCGTGTACACGCTCCTGACAGCCGGTTTCACGGACAATGCGGATTGGCCTGACGTGCATGTGCTCAACGAGGTCGATGTGGATGTCGATGCGTGGGCCTCGTTCTCGAACATCGTGTTGTTCCATTCGAACGCGCCGACCATGGCTACCGGCAATCATTCGACCGGCGTGTGGGATTGCGATATCGACATCATCGTCGCCACGAACGACGCCGACCGCTCTTTCGGCTTGGCGCAGGAAGTGTACCAGCAGATCATGCAGTGGCCGCGTTACGGACGTACCGATTATGGCCGTGTGATTCGGATTGTCGGCAATCCCGGTTTTGGCAAGAGCGCCGGTGGCAAGCAGGCCACGGGCAAGAAGGTGAAGCAGTATTCCGCTTCCTCGTTCACCGTCCGCGCGGAGGATTCGCTTCGCGTTGGATGATTTTCCGTTTTTTCGTTTTCAAGCCTCGCCTCGTGCGGGGCTTTTTTTGTAAGGAGATATGAGATGGCGTTTAATGACGACGCTACTTTGATTGCCACTTACGGCACTTTGTTCTACGCTCCGGTCGGAACCGCTCTTCCGGCTTCCGGCGCTAAGGCGTTCCGGTTGAACTCGGACACCATTCCAGCGGGCAGTGGTGGTGGCAATTGGAAGAATCTGGGGCATACTTCCGCCGACAACAAGATTTCGTTCTCGTTCGACGGCGGCGACGCGACCACGCATAGTTCGTGGGCACGTAAGAACCTGCGCACCACTTACGCCGATTCGACCTGCACCATCACCGCGAAGTCGTTGCAGTTGGATGGCGACACTCTGAAGCTGATCTACAACGGCAATGACGAGGAAGGCGGCGTCGGCGTGGATATCACCAAGAAGCCGCAGACGTTCAGCCTGTTCCTGTTGGCTCAGGAGTCCGCCGATGATGATTCGGACATCCGTTTCGGCGCTTTGTTCCGCAAGGTTTCCGTGACCTTCGATGGCGGTCCTGATTTCTCCGGCGATGATTTCGTCGAGCAGGGCATGACCGGCGAGGTCGAGACCGTCACCGGCAAGAAGCCGATTGTGTTCTTCGAGGCTTCGAAGATGAAGCAGTCCTGATCGAGGCTGTTTCCTCTTCGCTCTGACGCCGGACCCCTGTTTCTCCTATCCGGGGGTTCCGGTCTTTTCCCGTTATTCGTTGACGGAAGATAGGAGATTTTCAATGCTTTCAGATAGGAGAAAACATGGTTGACAAGACCGTTGAAGAGAATACCGCCGCCGAATCCGATGATTTCCGTATCCCGGAGACTTGGACGGAACTGTGCGAGAACGAGCCGCTGTTCTCGCTTCTGCCGCCTCTGGCCCCTGCTGAACGCCTCTCGTTCAAGCAGGCCGCACAACTGCGCAAACTGTCCAGCATGGCCGGTTTCACGCTCAACGCCGACCTCAACGGCCCCGAAGCCAAGTCCCTGAACGACATCGAGGCGAAGATCGACGAGCGTATGGAGTTCGTCGGCACGGCTTTGGATTGGGTCAAGTCGCTGACCGACGAGCCGGACAAGGTTGACGAGTGGACGACCGGCATCGGATTGGATGAACTGTTCTGGCTCATCGAGGCGATTCTCATGTTCTACACGGACCAACTGGGAAAATCGATCGCTTCGAAGCGCAAGTCCGCGTCCACCCGGTCGAACTGACTTCCGACTTCCAACGTTTCTATGGTCTGGACATAACCGGCGCGAGGCTGAATCCCACCCGCGCCGAACGCCTCGCGGCGGGGCTGATGGCACTGCCTGACAGCCTGTACAGGGCGCGGATATTGGAGGATGAGCCTCCAACCACGTCCGATGAATCCAAGACAGACAAGCCGACCGTACTGCCATGGCTTGGATGGGATTCGAAGACGATGGTCGCCGTTGAGATTCGCAACATGATGAACGCGGTGATCACCGCGAAATACGGGGGCAAGAATGCCAAACCGCATCCACTGCTCCCTCCCGGCGCTGACAAGGAGCCGCCTCGCCGGGAGAACGAAGGTACAGCGGAGAACTTCGAACGCATGTTCACGAAGTTCCACATGACCTGATTCTGAACAAACCCCCACATTCCCGTGGGGGTTTTCTATTTCCGTCTTTCTTTCTGGGGGTTGCCTATGGCTGGCGAGCATCGCGCCGGTACGGTCGTCGTTCGTGTCACTGCGGATACGAAGGGTTTCCGCCGTCAGGTCGAGGAGGCCGCACGCGGCATAAACGACCTCGACGTGAACGCGGTATTCGAACCTGACACCGCCCAGCTCGAACGCGCCTACCGCGAATGGAACGGCAAGAACGCCTCCATACAGTTCAATTTCAAACCCAATACGAAGAACATCGACCCGTGGATGAAACGGTTCGAACAGCAGGAGGAGCGCCTTCGTCGCGGACTCTCGCTCAAACCGGACTTCGATTCGTCCAAATTGAGCCGTGGCCTGTCCGAGTTCAATTCCCGTACCAACACGGCCCTCCGTGGCAACGGGCTGCTGAACTCGAAGCTGATCGAAAAGAACCTCGACCAGACCGTCAAGGCGTTCGACGCCAAAGGCCGCGAGATTGCCGACACATCCTTCTTCAAGAAGTCGGCCCTCCAAAAAACCGAACAGCTTTCGTTCGCGACAAGCCTCGACAAGACCGTCGATAAGTACCGCGAGAAGAAGATGGACCTGTACCAGCAGGTCCGTGGACTCATCAAAGGCAACGAACGCCTCTCCAACGAGCAGATACGCCAATTCGAGAAACTGTCCAACCGAATCGTCAAAACCCGCAACGACATTCGCGGACTGAAAGGCGACCTCGCCAAGGCCACCCGCGAAGTCGAACGCCTCGACGCGCAACGCCTTGAGATGAAGACGCAGAAGCTCCCGACATCCGACCTATGGAAGCAGGAACGCGAAGCCGCGAAGCAGGCCACGGCGGTCAACAAGGCGCTCGCGGGTCAGGAGAAGGAGCTTGGCAGGCTTCGTAAGGCGCAGTCGTCGCTTGTGGACATCGCGTCCGATGGTGATGCGAAGCGTGTATCGAAGATGACCCGTCAGGTGCGTGCCCTTGAGGAGAGCATCGTCACCGCTGGCAATTCGCTGTTGAACTTCTCCAAGGCTCGTGACACGGCTTTGGGACTGCATCAGAAGCAGGAGACGTATGCCGACTGGTTCAAGGGCCAGCAGGTCGCGTCGTCGCGTTTCGCGAAGGAGATCGAGGCGCAGCAGGCTGAGATGGCCCGCGAGTCGAAGAAGGCTAGGGACGAGTGGTCCCGTCCGGTTGACTCCACGGCCATCGCCCGCGAGCAGTTCGCGGAGTCGCGGCGTGAGGCCGAGAACCTTATCGACACGTATCGTGGCGTGCGCAAAGAGCTTGAGTCCGACGTGTCCGCCATGAAGCGGAACAACCGGAACTGGTTCGACCTTGACGAGTACAAGCGTACCGTCAAGATGCTTGGCGAGATCGACGACCGTATCGAGAAGCTGAAAAAGAGTCCGGTCACGAAGGCGACCCGTCTTGAGGGTTCCGATTTCCAGAAGCGTCTCGCCGACCTGTATTCGATGAACGGCGTCCGTAACCGTCAGGATATCCGTCTGCGGTTCGTCGCTGAGAATCTGCGCGAGGTCAAGTCGAAGATCGAGGCGTTCAAGCGTCGCGGCGTCGATGTTCCGGTCACGTTGAAGGCCGAACTGCGGGAGATGTACCGGCAGCTGGCCTATTACCAGCGTCTTCTGAAGGATAATCCGAAGGCGCGGGTGAAGGTCGATGTCGAAGGTGATTTCGCCCGTCTGAACCGTGATATCGAACGGTTCGAGTCGCAGCGTGTGAAGGTCGAGTTCTACGAGGATGGCGCTGACGAGATACGTCGCACCATGCGGGAGCTTGAGCATAAGAGGCTCGATGTTCCGGTCACGTTGAAGGCCGAGTATTCGAGCGTCGAAGCTGAGATGCGCCGGTATGCGGAGAAGCTGAAGTCCGATCCCGATGCGGAGATTCCGGCGAAGCTCCATATCGACAAGAAGCACGCCGAGGAGGAGCTGAAGAGGTTCCAAGAAAAGAACGACACCCTTGATATGGATGTCGATCTTGAGACCGCTTTGGCCCGCGCCCATCTCGCGTATTTCACTCGCCCACGCACGATTGACATCTTCGCCAAGTTCCATGGAACTGACATCGGCAAGATTCTCAACGGCATGACGTATGGCGCGTCCGGCTTGAAGGGTGTCGAGAACGAGTTCCAGAATCTTGTGAACCTGTTCGACACGTTGGACAAGAAGGTTCCACGTCTAGCGCTTGTCGGCACCGTATTGTCCGATATCGGCGCTGGTGCAGTGAACGTCGCCGGTACGGTCGGCGGATTAGGTAAGAGCATCGTGAGCCTTTCCAAGGCCGCTTATGCCGCTCCCGCCGCGTTGACCGGATTGGGTGCCGTGTTCGCGTCTTTCAAGATGATCTACGGCGACAAGGGCGAGACATGGAGCAGCCAGATCGACTTCGCCGACACGAAGCTATCCCAGCTTTCCCAGAACGTGCAGGATGCGTTCTATGGCAAGGCGAAGCCCGCCATCATGGATACGGCGAACGCGATAGGCGATTCGCTGGTGCCGGAGATGGGCACTCTCGCCAAGCATGAGGGCGAGATAGTCGAAAAGCTCATGCTCGCCGTGAAAGCGTCCTATCAGGCGAACGAGCTGCCAGCCGTCTTCGACCGTGTGAACGAGTCTATGGACAATCTCGTTCCTGGTGCCGAATCCCTGATTACCGCATTGTCCCATATCGGCATGGTCGGCGGCAAGTATCTGCCGCAGTTCACGCAATGGTTGAGTGAGGATGCGTCTTGGTTCGCCAAGTGGGCCGAGAACGTGATGGACGACTCCGACCGTGTTGACAAGGCCATGTCCGAAGTCAAGGAGCAGGCTGGTTATCTTGGCTCGTCCCTTCGCTCGTTGAAGGGTATCGCGCAAGGTGCGTTCACTCCGATTGCCCAATACCAGAATGGCATCGAGCAGTTCAGCAGCGTGTTGCAGCGTGCCGACCGTGCGATTAACTCCATGAGCGCTCAGGATACGTTGCGTGCTTGGGTGACTGGCGCTAGGGACGCCCAGAAGGGCGTGCGTGACGCTTTCGCCGATATCGGACATGCGGCGAACGAGTCGCGGAGCGATCTTGCCGGTACGATGACGAATCTTGGTCAGTTGACCGGTAATTTCGTGGCCGACACCTCGAAGCTGGCTTCCGGCACTTCGGGTAGCATCCGCACGTTTTCCGGTGATGTGCGTGATGGTCTGAGCATGGTGACTTCCAGTCTTGCGTCTACGTCTCCGATGTTTTCGAGTCTTGTTCGCATGGCGGGCCAGTTGTCGAAGACGTTCGGCGGCACGCTTGCCAACTCGTTGAAGTCTGCCGCTCCCACGATTGAGGCCATCGCCAATGCGACGAGCGCGTTGAGTGACGTCTTCTCGAAGCTGCCCGCTCCGATTCAGGGCATGTTGGGCTTGTGGATGACGTTCGGTCGTGCTGGCAAGTCCGCTTGGACGGCGTTGAAGAGCGGTGCTTTGGAGAACATCCAGAGCACGATGCAGTATCAGAACATGTTGCGCCAGTTGGGTGTGACGATGGATGGCACGAAGGTCAAGGCTTCCCAGCTGATTTCCGCGATGGCTCGTCTTTCCCGTAACGAGACGACGGCTGAGGTCACAGGCGGCGCGATGGCGTATGACAATGTGGCGGGTTTGTTCACCGGCTCCGTCAAGGGTATGGAGCAGATGGGGGAGCAGGCTGAGAAGACCGCTTCCAAGGTGGCAAATACGGGTCAGGAGGCTCGCCTTGCAGCCGAGGGGGCTGTCCTGTTGGGTAATAACGCCAGTAGTGCTGGTAAGGGTCTGCGAAGCCTGGACGACAACGCCGAACCGGTCAAGGGCAAGCTTTCCGGCTTGAAGAGCGTCGCCAAGGATACCGGCACCGTCCTGTTGGATATGCTTGGCGGTCCTACCGGCATCGCATTGACAGCTGGTCTCGCTGCCGCTGGCACGGCGTTCAGCGCGTATTCCCAGCATGTCGAACAGGTCAAAGCCAACATCGAATCGTTCAACGAGGCGGCTAAGGCAACGCCTGACGCTTTGTCAACTCAGGTTTCCTCGCTTGAGGGGTTGAAGAACCGGCTGGATAACTTCGGTTCCACACTGAAATCCAACTTCTCCACTTCGGATTCCTCTTGGGACAAGTTCTGGCGTGGAACGTCGAATGTGGATAGCATGTCTTCGGCATTGCAGATGCTCGGTCAGAACGAGGATTCGGTCGCACGCAAACTGTCCGGCAGCAAGAGTGACTACAACAGCTACATCAAGACGTTGCAGCGGATGACGACCCAGACAAACAAGCAGGCTTCGGCTGACAAGAACTCCGCGACCGTGTTCGACATGAGCAGCATGAACAGGCTTCAGAAGTCCGCCAACATGCACCAGGCCGCGAAGACCGCTTTGGCTGACGCCCAGAACTACAACGATGAGATCGAGAAGTCCATCAAGACGCAGTCCGCTGCCGCTGGTAAGAGCGCTGGTTGGGTTGATCGTCTTCGTGATGAGGGTCAGGATTGGCAGTCCATCGCGGATGGGCTATTGAGCGCCACCGAGAAGAAAGAGCGGTTGGCTACCGTGACAGGCTCTCTGGCTTCGCAGGTTGAATCCCAGCGCAACGCGAACATTCAGGCCGCTGCCGCGTCCAGCAGTTATGCGAAGACGTTGCAGCAGGTTGGTGAGGCGATGAAGACCGTAAATGATCTTCATTCCAAAGGCCAACAGGTTTGGGACGCCCAGAAAAAGGATTTCGACTATACGACTGAGGCTGGCCGTACCGCCGCCGACTCGTTGACCGCTTTGGCTTCCAGTTCGAACGATTACCTGAATGCGATGATCAAGCAAGGTAAATCGCAGAAGGATGTGCTCGCCAAGCAGAAGGAATTGTCCAGCAACTTCAACGCTCAGGCCAGTGCCGCTGGTTTGGACGCCGCTGCTGTTGACGGATTGAACTCAAGTCTGTTGATGACTCCGAAGGAAGTCACCACACAGATCAACGTTCAATCGTTGGAAGCGAAGGAGAACCTGGCGAATGTCGTTGACAGTATGAGCTACCTGTTCCCCGATGGGACACGTAAGCAGGTCAAGGATATTCTGTTGAACTCCATCTGGCAGGGTAAGACCGATGCCAACCAGTTGTCCGACATGGTGCAGAGGCTTTCCGATGGCAAGCATACGGTCGTGATTACCGGCGATAACAAGCTGGCGATTGTCGCGGCCAATGATGTGACCAATGCCGTCATGAAGGTGCCCGCGTTGAAGAAGGTTTACCTCAAGGCCATCACCGAAGGCAAGAGTGATACCGAAGCGTTGGAAGAGAGTATTTCTTCGATTCCGACGATGAAGGATGCTTTTGTCAAGGCGAAATCCGAAGGCAAGTCCGATTTGGATGCGTTAAGGGATGCCATCTGGCAGGTTCCTGAGATTAAAGAAGCCTACTTGAAGGCGACTTCCTCTGGTAAGAGCGAGGTTGATGCCTTGCGAATCGCGTTGAGTTTGATTCCAGATGTGAAGAACACTGACATCACCGCAACTGATGATACCCAAGCTGGCGTGGCTAGTGCGCAGTCCTCTGTGAATGGCGTGAAGCAGGCCTCTCCTACTGTGATTGATGCGACGGATAGGGCGAGTATCATAGCCCAGCTTGCCAAAGGCAACATTGAAGCTGTCCCTCGTAATTGGCCTACGCTTTTCGCTGGTATTGGCAATACGTCTGCTGTGGCGATTGATGCGAAAAACCAGATTGTCTCCGTGCCTACACGGTGGGGAAGTCGTCTTGACGCTTCCACGACCGGATATGATGCTGTTGCAGGTCTCGCCGGACAGTGGAACAGCATTCAAAGCAAGAGTGTGACGCTTGATGCGTCTGTTGTTGCTAGGGGTATTGCGAATGCTGGCCATAAGGCTACCGGTGGTCGTATTCATGGTCCGGGTACTGGCACGTCTGATTCGATTCCTATGTGGCTGTCAACTGGTGAGCATGTCATCAAGGCCGCGTCCGCGAGCAAGCTTGATCGTACTGTCGGCCCGAATTTCCTGAACGTGTTGAACGCTACCGGTGATCTGGACAGGGCGGTGTCGCAGGCTCGCACGTCGTATGCGCGTTCCGCGCGTGACATGAGCCGTAGCGCGTATGCGGCTGGCGGGCGTGTGGAGAAGATGATGTCCGGCTTGTATGAGGTCAACGTTCAGATTCCTGATTCGAGTCGTGAACTGGTGTCCGCCGTGAACGACCTGCGTCGTGAGGTTGCGGGCTTCCGTGATGGTATCGGCGGTGAGATCAGCCGTAACAGCAGTCCTTGGCCGAGCAAGCGTGATTTCGTCCGTGATGTATTGGAGGCCAGCCGTGGCAGGTGAGCTTGCGTATGTGAGTGGTCTGACCGGTAAACGGTTCGACGTGTCGGATTATGAGACCGTTGATTTCGAAGGCGCGTTGGAGTTGCGTGGCCGTGAATGGGATTACACGGTGCGTAACGGTGGGTTGACCGGTGTTTCGAGGAAACGTCGGGAGGTTTCCGTTGACGTGCATTATGGTGATGCGACTGCGTTCGACTCGTTCATGCGGACTGTTGACGCTGATCTGGCCGTAGGCAAGCCGGGACGGTTGGAGGCTGTGAATGGTGCGGGGGAGGTTTGGACTCAATCGTGTTATGCGGTGAAGTCCGAGGCTTCCTCGCATCCTGGTTCTTCCGACCCTGTGTGTGCGCTTTCGTTCGTATTGTTGGATGGCGTGTGGCGGCATGATGCCGGTACCGTGTCGTACCAGCCTGTGTCCGGGTCTGCCGCGTCTGGCTTGGATTTGCCGACTGACATGGGTTATGATCTGGCTGTTTCGCGTCCGTCATGCATGGTGTCTAATCGTATGCGTGTTCCGATGCCGTTTCGTCTGGTCATATATGGGGCTGTTTCGAATCCGTCGTTGACGATTGGTGGGAACGTGTACCGGTTGAATGGTGATGTTCCCGCTGGCGCTTACGTGGCGGTTGACTCGTTGAAGAAGTCGATCATGCTGCATGGTGCGGATGGTTCTCTGCGGAACGTGTTTTCGTGGGGCGTGCGCGGTTCCGGTTTGAATCGTGGACAGTATGTTTTCCAGCCTATTCCGGCTGGTTCTAGCGTGGTTGAGTTGGGTTCCGGTTTCGGTTTTGATCTGACGGTTGTCGAGGAGAATGGGGACCCGACTTGGTTGATTTGATTTGCGCTGACGAGAATGGCGTGCCGTTCCATGCGGTTTCGGATTGCGTGTTTGATTGCGCGTGGGGGTCTGGTGAGAATGATTTCGAACTGACGTTGTATGACGGTACGGTGTTGCCTGACCGTGGTCTTGTCTATGTGGATGGGACCGAGGTTGGCGGCATCGTCGATCATATGAAGGACGAACTGTCGGATGGCGTGAGTGTCATCACGTATTCCGGTCGGAGTTGGCATGGCATGTTGGCCGGTAAGGTGTTGCAGCCTGATTCGGGGCAGGATTATCTGAAGGTGTCCGGCCCCGTGAATCAGGTGTTGTCGAACCTGTTGGCCCGTATTGGCCTGTCTGACGTGTTCAAGGTTCGCGCGGATTCCACGAAGACGATTCCCACGTTCCAGTTCGACCGGTATTGCACCGCATATGATGGCATCCGCAGGATGCTGGCAGCGAATGATCTGAAACTCATGTTTCAGGAGGTTGACGGCACGGTATGGATGTATGCCCAGCCGATTGCCGCCCATGATGATACGGTCGATTCCGATCTGGTTGATTTTTCCATCACGAAGGATTACCGGCGTATCAACCATATGATCGGCTTGGGCAAGGGTGATTTGAGGAATCGTCTTGTCGTCCACTATTATGCGGATGGTTCCGGCAAGGTGTCCAGTACTCGCACGTTTGATGGTCGTGATGAGATCGCCGCAGTCTATGATTATTCGTCCGCCGAGAAGGACGAGTTGGACAAGCAGACGAAGAAGCAGTTGCAGGATTTGCAGGGCGCTGGCGCTGTCGATGTGACCGTGCATGACGGCTTGTCTTTGGATGTTGGCGATAGGGTTGCGGGCTGCGATCATGTGACTGGTCTGACGGTTACTGCCGTCGTGTTGAAGAAGATCGTGAAACTGTCTGGCGGCTTGCTGTCCGTATCGTATGAGGTTGGCGACGCGGCTTCTTCGAAGACGGAATATTCGAATTACACGAGTTCCTCTTCGTCTTCCGGTGGTTCGGCTGGTGGTGGCGTGTCTTTGACGGCTGGCCGTGGCCTGTCGATTTCAGGCGGCACGATCAACGCGGAGGTCGCTTCCGAGGATTTGGATTCCGTCAGGCAGGTCGCCGAGTCGGCGAACAGGACGGCTTCCGGTTTCGCGGCGCAGATCGGCAAGGCGAATCAGACCGCCGAGGATGCGAGGAACGTCGCCGATGTGGCCAAGACCGTTGCCGACAGTGCCAAGTCGGGCATGATGACCGATGACGAGCGGTCGAAGCTCGCTTCGGTCGAACGGGGCGCGAACGACTACACGCTGCCGAAGGCGTCCACGGACGTGTTGGGTGGCGTGAGGGTGGACGGTTCCTCGATCGTGAGCGTTGACGGCGTCATCAGCGCGCATGTCGGCGACGGCGCTTCCGGGAGGGTCGTGTTTCCGATCGGATACGTGGTTCAGAACACGACTGGTGTTGACCCTTCCGTGGATTTCGGCGGGACGTGGAGGCAGTTGCCTTCGCTTGGCTGTTTTACGTTTGAAAGGATTGGATAGTGAAGTCTGACGGTTATTCGAAGTACGTGTGCGACAAGTGCGGTAAGACCGCTTATGTCGCCGCTGGCGATACTGAGGCGCGTGAATGGTTCACCGTGCGCCGGTATTCGGCTGGCAAGGCGACCCGCATCGCGGATGATGTGACGCCTGATATCTATGAATTGTGTTCCCAGTGCAATGCGTCTTTCATGACGTTCATGCAGAAGGATGACGCTTCGTTCGAAGCATGGTTGAAGGAGGTCGGACAGTGACCATCGAACTGGTTGACGGCAAAGCCGGAACCATGCACATCAGCAGCGAGGATAAGGCGATCATCCATCAGGCGAAGTTTTCGAAGTCTGACGTGGTGTACGACTGGGGCGACGCGTTCAAATGCTCGATGAGTTCGTCCAACAGGGCGACGGTCGGCACCGGCTGCGCGTCGATACAGGGTTTGGACTGGCATATCACGGCGGCGGAATCGGTGACGATCTCCAACGGGTCGCAGGGCATGAAACGCAATGACCTTATTTGCGCGCATTACAATCGTAACCCCAAGACCGGTAATGAGCTGGTGGAGTTGGTCGTGCTGAAGGGTTCGCCGAATGCGACTGCTGCCGCTGACCCGAAGGTTCCGTCAGGGGAGATATTGTCCGGCGCGGTTGACGCGTACATGCCTCTCTGGCGCATTCCGTTGGATGGCATCACGGTCGGTACGCCGGTGCGCCTGTTCACGCCGAGGGGGGCTTTGTGGGATTCCGTAACCCAGCAATGGAAACCGCCATATACATTCGACAGCCTCACTCTATGTCGCATCGGACGCGTCGTCACGATCAACGGCAACGTCAAGTTCACCGGCAGTGGACAGCAGAACTAC
>SKDY01000417.1_pt1 | contig 35618 bp, 39 predicted proteins | sample 4826591 | NCBI WGS metagenome assembly SKDY01 (sample SAMN11008823, study PRJNA524170) | human gut metagenome | biome: Human fecal sample; material: Feces; isolation source: fecal sample from pouch patient p10, p22 | host: Homo sapiens | place: Israel: Tel-Aviv | collected 2016-06-15 | reverse complement strand
CATAGATATAGATTCAGTAAGCATGTGAAAATCACAGGATACTTTTGTGGTCCTGCCGTTTTATTTTAAGGTGAGGAGTAATTGTATGAAAATTCAAAATTTTATCCAGGAGCAAATACATATGGAACATGTACCAATGAGACAAAGCAATATTGCTTTGTCTGATAATATTTCTGCAAAACTGGCTGATCTTGACCGAGCCAGTTTTGAATACACCGAAGGTATTTCAGCTGATGAAACACTTTTCGCACGCTCTCTGGCCCACAGCATTACAGAAGATGTCTGCCGCGATAGGGGCGTTTCCGTTGAAAAGACTGCCCAACTGAAAAAACAGGTTGAGGAAGGAACCTACGAACCGGATCCCATGGCCATTGCAAGGGCCATGTATGATCTATGAGGGCGCCTGAAAGCCTGATCCCGGTATTAGAACAGCTGTGTACTGTATTAGAACAGCTATGCCAGGTTGAGGCTGATAAACTAACCGTTATTTCAGCTGATCGTCCCGATCAGCTGGAATCTCTTTTAAATGATGAAAACATGCTTTTACTGCAGCTGCGCGGACTAGATAAAAAACGAAGTGATCTTCTTCGCAAGTCGGGTCTTGAGGGCCTTACTTTCCGCCAGATTTTGATGCAGGAGGACAGCGAGGAGGTTGTGGCACTTCTTTCGCCGATCCTGGAACGGTTATCCAGCCAGGCTGAAAAGCTGAAAAAGGTAAAAGCTGGCACAGACCGTCTGATCCGGATCCGCATGAAACAGTTAGAACAGCGCCTTTCCGGTGCGAAGCAGAGCGATCCTCATGTTTATGACAAATATGTCTGATAAAACTGTGGGGACTGCAGAATACTTATATTTTGGAGGTAATAATATTTTATGGTAAGAGCAACTTTTTCCGGTTTTAATACCGCTCTGTCCGCTCTCCAGGCCAACCAGAAACGCCTGGATATTACAGGACAGAATTTGTCAAATATGAATACTGCCGGATATACCAGGCAGCAGTTAGAGGCATCCAGCCTTAATTATACGAATCCTGTTTCCCATTATTCTAATGGGAATGAAACTGCAGTAGGCTTTGGGGTAAGCATGAACCGGGTCTCACAGATCAGAGATCCTTATCTGGATATCCAGTACCGCAGCCAGTCTGCTGACTGCAGCTATACCAATCGTTTACAGACTGCCCTTAATTCCCTGTCAAAGGTACTGGACGAAACAACCATTTCCGGCATCCGCAAGGCATTTGATGATGTTCTGTCTACCCTTACAAGCATGCAGGATCCTGCAAAGGTATCCGATCCCATCTATGAAAGTGAGCTGCGAACTAAAATGCAGTCTGTATGTAACCTTTTTAACCAGGCATCCAGACAGATCACACAGGCCGAACAGAATGAATTTCAAAGGCTCACAGGGGAAGGCAGCAGTGAACAGGGCGATGTGCAGAAGATCAATGACATCCTCCGCCAGATCGGCGACCTGAACGTACAGATCAAACGTAACCAGATTGCCGGTCATCCTTCTCTGGAACTGCAGGATGAACGTAATCTTCTCCTGGATGAGCTTTCCGGTTATATTCCTATTGAAACCAGATATTACAAGGATGATGCCCATTCCGGGAATAACGCCTATGACTATGATGCAAATGGTGCTGTGATCGGCAAGAAGGATTGGCCTGATGACCTGGAAGTGAGCATGAATTATATTGATGCCCAGGGAAAGAGCCAGAAGCTGATCCTGGTAAATGGATCTGACCTTGGTGCTGACGGTCTCACAAAAAACTACGGTCAGTTAAGTGTGTTAAAAGGCGATGATCACCATATAGCTGCTTCTGTTTCTGATCCTACAAACATTTCCATCAAGTTTAAAAAAGCCCCCAGCTATCAAGGGAATGGACAGGCAGCTGCAGATGTATACGCAGAGTTAAAAGGGATCCATTTTGAAGGCGGCTCTCTTCAGGCAAGCCTGGATATGCTCCAGAAAACAGGTACCGGCAATGTGATAAATGGATCTACTGCTGTGGATGATGTCCGTGGATACCAGTATTACTCAAAAAAACTGGATCAGTTAGCTTCCACTTTCGCAAAATCCATGAATGACATCAACAATGGCAAAAACCACACGGATAAGAATCTTTTATCTAATTCCACCAATGACTCAACAACTGGTATAACAGCCGGAAATATCGGTATCAGCAAAGGCTGGACCAGTGGAACGATCCATATTTCTACAGACGGCACCAACCGCACAGATACAATCCTTGATATGATCGCAGCTATGAAGGATACCAAGAAATTGAACGGGAAAACATTTGCTGATTATATGAATAACCTTTCCACCCAGCTGGCATCTGATTCCAGCTCCAACCAGACTGCATTAAAGACGGGCACAACTGTTTTAAACAGTATCCAGGACTCCAGAGACTCTCTTTCCGGTGTCAGCCTGGATGAAGAAGCAACCAATATGATGGCCTACGTTTCAGCCTATAATGCTGCTTCCCGTCTGATGACTGCCCTTGATGAAGTGTTGAATACCCTGATCAGTAATACTGGTGCATAAATATAAGGAGGATTAATAAATTATGAGAGTTGTACGTTCATCTGTTTACCGCAGGTATACTTCTTCTTTAAATGATCTTCAAAGCAATCTGAATAAAAGCATGAACAAGGTTTCTACCGGCGCTGCTTATGAAACAGCTGCTGATAATCCTCTTGCTTATTACCAGGGAAAGAAAATGGATCATTTATATCAGGATGCAAAGAGTAAAAGTTCTATTTTAGGTGATATTAAAAACCGTCTGTACCAACAGGAGCAGGGCGCAAGAGATATCCAGAAGACTTTAAGCAACAGTAAGACTTCCATGCAGTATCTGCTGGATTCCTCCCATAACAGCTCAAAAACTTCTGTCCAGACAAAAAGAGATGCTCTTCTTCAGGATGTGCAGAGCATGGTCAGCAATCTGAACAGCCAGTATCAGGATTTCTATGTTTACGGAGGAAATGATATTACAACAGCTCCGTTTTCTTTAAGCGGAGATGGAAAAACCCTTACTTATACCCATAAGTATTCAGATGGTACCACAAAGACGGTCAATATGACCATGGCTTATGATCAAAATAACAATACTTACAGTTATCATTTAAGCGATGAAGACCTGAACAACCTTGTGACAGCTATGAGAGAACAAGGCCGGGTAGATATCGGTTATGGCGATATTTCCAACCGTCAGTCTCTTTTAGATACCTATACCGGAGGACTGAATATGCTTACGGGGCTTACCTCGGATTCTTTAAATGCCATGTCTGATGATGCTGCAAAGAATGCGATCAAAACTGCCCTGGAAACCACTCCTGTGGCACTTCTCAGCCGTTCGGTTATGGCCTGTGATAATTATATCAATGATACTACGACCATTGATCAATTTACAGATACTATGGGCAGTGTACTTAAAGATGCAGCTAATACAGAGCATACTATCAGCACCGTTTACAGCGACCTTGGCAATAAATATTCCCTGGTAGAAACTACAAAAACCCGTCTTGATACTTTAAGCGACAACCTGACAGAGGAATACAAAGACATTCTCGGAGCTGATCCTTATGAGGCCATTACAGAAATGTTCTCTTACCAGTACTCCTATTCTGCTGCTTTAAAAATGGGGTCAAACCTGATGCAGTCATCTCTTTTTGATTTTATAAAATGATACCAGTACATTGTTTACAAAAAACAAGCAAAAAATAATTTTCTATTTTCAGGTCAGAAGAAGGTGAAAATGTATGAAACCTGTGATTGAAGCAAATTTTATACCTTTTGAATCTGTCCGTTTCCGTCAAAATGCCAGTCTGGTTTCAAAGGACCAGCTGGCAGCAAGACGGCATCAGGCGATTTCCCAATACCGCCTGAAAGTACGTCAGGCTCAAAATTACGGGATCAGTTCTCCGGAAAGCATGACCTGTATCCAGGATATCAGACAAGCTTTTGATCTCCGGGATACTGTCCAAAGAGTACATGGCACAGCAAACGTCTCTGGATCAGGAAACAGCTTTTGTGATCCATTTTCTGGCAGCCCTGACAATAATGGGCTGTATACCCTTCAGAGAGGTGAATTTGAATTTCGTGTGGCATCTGGCAATCTGGAATACGTACCAGCCCTGGAAATGACCATCATAACCTCTTATCCAAAAGTAGAGTTTGTATATACCGGCACCCCCAATTATGTTCCACCAAAAAAAGAGCCGGATTCCCCTGCTCTTAATGTTACCATATAAAAACTGACCCCCGGAGGCTTATGCAATCATGAAGATTGATACAAAATATTACGGCGAAATTGATTATACAAAAGATGAACTGGTTGTATTTCCAGATGGTTTATTTGGTTTTTCCCAGTACCATGACTATCTTCCCCTCTCTATGGAGGAAGATGACAGTTCCCTGCTGATATTGCAGTCTGTAGACGAACCTTATGTAGCCTTTTTTCTCATCGATGCAGCAGCACTCTTTCCTTCTTATTCACCGGTTCTTCTACCGGAAGAATTATCCTTTCTGGAAGTAAATTCCAGTGATGAATTGTCCTATTATGTCATATGTGCTGTAAAGAAGGATTATCTGGATGGAACCGTCAACTTGAAATGTCCTCTTGCCATTAATCCGGATACCCGCAAAGGGATCCAGGTGATCTTATCCAACGCTGACTATGATTACCGCCATACCTTACGTTCTCTTCTTGGTAAAGAGATAAATGAACAAGACACTAAAAAGGAGATAAATAGCCATGCTGATACTGAAACGTAAAAAAAATGACAGTATCCTGATCGGGAATGACATACGCATCACTGTACTTGACTGCGACAATGGATCTGTCAGCCTGGCTATAAATGCCCCGAAGCATATTTCTATTTTGCGGGAAGAATTGACAGAAGCAGAACGCAGCAACCTGGATGCCTTATTATCTGATGCAGATTCACTGCGCTCTATTGAAAAAGGACTGAATTCTTATATGAAGAAATAGACCATAAGCTTAATGACCCGCAAACGGGTGAATACTGATAAAATGACTCTTATCTGCTACACAAAATATCATATAGCTCTTTCAGCTGCCGGCGTACGAGAGAAAAAAACTCTCTCAGACGCCGGTAAAATAATGCTCTTTTTTCCATGCGGTTTTCCCGCTCTTCTTCTTTTAATATGTCTGATCTAAGATCCAGCGCCTGTTCATCTGTTTCCGGCCCAAATTTCCCTGTCATGCCGTAGAATACATTTTTCTCCAGTATATCAAATACCTGCGGTTCTTCTTCCTCTGTCTCCATGCTGGCACATTCTTCCCGTGTTCCAAACCACATATAGCTTAAATGCAGAAGCTTCTGCGCCAGTATATTTACTTTAAATTCCTTTAGCCGGTTCTCAAGCTCCAGAAACTGGTCTTCTTCTGCTGCTTTTCTGTAAAATACATATAAGTCTGCCAGATGGCGTATCTGCAGATGTCCTGTTACATATAGGTAAGCAGACTGGATCATAAGATAGACTAGCTGGTCTATGGCATTCCATTCATAAATGTAGTCACCATTTTCTTTCAGGAAAGCACGCTGGAGCAGCTTTTCCATCCCCCTCTGGTATACCTGGGTTTTAAAAGGAAAGGTATGATAGATCTCCACAGAAAAACGGCCTGGTATACGCATCTTTTCACCCACTCCCGGATAGAGAGTATCCGTTTCGTAGCCTATATTGACCAGATACCCTTTTGCAAAAAAATAATCTTCCGGGTCAAGAAAAAAAAGCTTCAAAGAGCTTTCACCTGCCATTTCCTCCCTTGGATACAGCTGTCTGCGGCTGCTGGAGGAAAGGACGAGTACCGGGATTTTTTTTAATTCCAGAAGAACCAGTACCTCCCGTTCTCCTTCTGTGCAGCTTTCGTTGAATTTCAGAATATCACTGTAGCGCTCATAAAAGCGTGTTTTCCACCGTTCCGGCATTTTTTCATTATTTCCAAGGACCGCAAGATAGATCAGGTTTGAAATTTTGTTATAATCTGCAACCCGGAACAACCTTTCCCAGTCCAAATTTCCATGAAGCGGCTTTAAATCATCCTGGCGCATAACAGATGCAGCCATATTTACCAGTATGCGGCCTTCATAAAAGTTTTGATTTTCCATTTAACTTCACCTGTTTTTTGATATTCTTCTGTTAAGTCCCCCATCGATCCTGCGTATCTTATCTAAAAGCTTTTCTGTGCGGCAACGCAGATCCTCAATACGCTTCTCCAGCATTTTCTCCTGCTCTGTCTTTCCTTTAAAACAGCTTTTTACATTCTTCAATGGACCTTTAGCCAGATCTCGTAGATACCGGTCCTGAAGGCTGTTTCCCGCAGTCTGCAGGATGATCTGTTCTTCACAGTCTGCATGGCGCTGCAGCTGTTCTCCCCTCATATCTAAAAGAAGAGAAGCGGAGACTGTGTCGCCGCGCTCCACTGCCTCCGCCAGTTCTTCCGTCAGACTACAAACTTCTCTTAATATATTATATCTCCTTTGAAGATATATCAAAATTGTTTCCAAGTCTGCGCTCATATATTCTCCTTTAACCGAAAACACTTCGTTCTCTCACAATATGCTGATCGCCGGAAATCTTTCCTGCCTGGTTAAATGCATCTCTTAATTCAGAAAGTATGTGGCTGATCCTTGGAATCTCTTCTGCCCTGCGTTCCCTTCCTGCTTTAACACGGCTGATATCATAGATCAGGTACTCATAGATACGTTTCAGATCCTTGCTGATGGGATACTGCATATCCAGTATCTGTATTAAATACCGGACGATCCGTCCTGTTCTTTCGAGACATTCTTCAAAAGTCTCATATTTTTTATCCTCAAGTGCGATCTGTGCCATTTTCAGACGCTTCACTGCTTCATCATACAATAAAAGCAACAACTCCAGATTGCTCATAGAATAGATCGTACTTTCCTTGTACTGCTTAAACTTTTCGTACATGCTTTCTTACCCCCATCAGCCACCTAACTGTGACAGGTAGCTGGACTGTGAATTCATCTGATTGATCAGCCTTTCCATCTGCGTAAACTGGCTGATATAACGGTCCTGCTCAGTTGACAGCTGTGACTGCAGGTTTGTGATGGTTTCCTGCATATCCTTTAATTCTTTATAAATACTGTTGTTAGTCAGGGTCAGGCTTAGTTTTTCAGATCCTGCCTCTTCAATAAGCACACCATAGGAATTTCCATTCTTACTTGCATATCTGGTGGCATAAGTAGAAAGAGTACTGTCTATGGTGTTTACAATACCATGCGTGCCTGTGAACAGGTCTGATACCTTTTCCGGATCACTGTCCATGGCAGTTTTAAACTTTTCTTCATCAAATACGATCTTTCCACCTGCTGTGTAATCATCTGAGAAGGAAATTCCGATCTTTTCAAGATCGTCATAAGAAACACCGTTCATCATCATTGAAGAGAAAATGCCCTGGGTAGCATTGTCCAGGTCTTTTAAAGCGCTGCTGTTGTACAGAATACCCTCTTTTGCCTTATTCTCCCAGTTTTTAATGGAATTTTCATTCATTTCATTTTTCTGGTCTTCTGTCAGAGGCTTATAATTACTGTCCGGCCTGGTTGTTGCCTGGGTGCGGACCTCATCGATCATGGCATTATAAGCTTCAATGAATTTCTTTACAGTCTCTGTCACCTTTTCTGTATCTGCTGATGCAGTAAAGCTGACGCCGCCTTCTGCTGTTGCAGAGCCTGTATTAAATGTATTCGTGGCTCTAATATCCAGACCGTCAATGGAGAAGGTATTGCTGCTGCTGGTAATGGTGGTCTGTACCCCATTATAGAGAATACTCATCTCACCATCTGTGCCATCATTGCTAACCCCGCCGAAAATGAGATTTGCTGCATCAGTAGTATCCTTTGGATTTGCACCAAGACTGATGGTACGGCCCAGACCTTTTTCATTGGAAGAAAGAACAAATTTATTTTCACTGCCCAGATAGGTGGCAGTTACTCCCGCATCTTTATTATTATTGATCGCAGTAAGCAGTCCGTCTACTGTGGTATCTGCAGTGATATTATCTATTTTTGCACCATTAACTGTAAAGTTTTTTAATGCGTCGTTTAATTCCTCTTTTGTATTGTATTTTCCCAATCCCAGCTTGTCCCTGTTCTCCCACAGGCTGCTTCCTGTACTGATCTTGTTTGACTGGGTAGATGTGATACCCAGGGCATTCTGGAGTTCCTTTGAGCCTGCGGATATCTGTAATGTCTGTTTGTTGTCTTTTGCAGTAAACGTCAGGCTGCCATTTGAATCCTTACCTACAGTAACATTTTCTGAACCGAAGGCTTTATTCAGCTTATTCTGTAAGCTATCCTTAAAATCTTCAAATTTTGTTATCTCTTCCTTATCGCCGATCAGTTCAATATTCTTTGTCTGTCCGCCATAAGAAACAGAAATTGATTTTCCCTTAAGATAGCTGGAAAGGGGCTGCTTTGTTATAGCTGCAGCCTCGAATGAAGATGTATGGTCGTTAAATTCCTTAAGTGAAATGCCGTTATCTATATCATCCTTATTCATGTTGCCGGAATTAAAGCCAAGACTCTTTAAAGCAGATGATGTTTCCCTGATCACACAGCTTTTTCCTTTATCGGTAATACTGTCTGTCTGGCTGATCTGGATCTTATCACCATTCAGTGTAAATTTAATGCCGCTCTTTCCATCTTTTCCGAGAAATCCCTGGGAATCAAGGGCTTCATTCAGCTGTTCTACTATCTTGTCAGAACTAGCCGTATAATCAATGGTGACTGTCTCTGTTTTTCCACCGTCCAGCTTTTTTTCATAACTGGTGGGGAACGTAAAGGTTGCTTCCGTTGTAAACTGCTTATCTGTAATACTGTAGGTTCCAAATGTCAGCTTCGTTCCGGAAAGATTGGAGGTCTTTACTTCTTTATTGGTAAAATCAGACTCGCTGATGCCGCCTAAGGTAATAGCTGAATCTGTTTTCTTTTCGCCGGAGATCAATGTGGCAGACGTTGCTAATCTGTTTACTCCCAGAACTGATACTCTGGATGCAGTGTCTGCGTTTCCTGTCGCTGATATATATTTTGTATAGTCAGGATCTCCCTGTACACTGACCTGGTTTTTTGCAAAGAAATCACTGTTTTTTAAGCTCTTTGTTGCTGAATAGCTAAGGTAATTGTCCTGAAGATCTATGATCTTATTGCTGATAGAACGATATGCATCCCGCTTCCATTCCAGTTTGGTCATAGCCTGTTTCTTGGATGTGATCTTGGATGTTGTTCTTGCTGTCATCTTTTCGATCAGTGCATCCCTGTCAATACCGGAAGCTAAACCACCAAATCCTCTTAAAGCTGTATTTCCAAGACTGCTACTTGTACTTGATACACTTGACATATCTGCTGCTCCTTTCAGTCATGTGATGTTGCGGTGTACATAAAATGCGCCGCTTCTGTATACTTTATCCCTGTGATCCTATAGATTCTATATACATATTTCGGCGCAGCATGAAAATTTATAAGATATGGCGTGGATGTTCTTTTACTTCCATACAGGCTCTTATGGACTGACTTAAAACAGCCACACGGAATTTATTGCGGTAAAAGGTTAACAGCATCGGGACTGTCGTATTATCTGCTACAATATATTTGGGCGGCAGCCTGGTAAGCATCAGTGCCTTCACATCTGCCTGACAGCGGCTGCAGGTACAGGTGCCATTGCTTTTTAAGGCGTCAAGGATCAGTTCCGGAGTAAGGATCTCCTCCATGATATTTACGACCCGGTAACTTGGACCATCTTCCTGCTTCTGCTCTTCCTGTTGTTCCGGTTCTTTCTGTACAGGTGTCCCTACGTTTGTCTTGGGCTGCTCTGTCTGTTCTTCTGACTGCTCTTCCTGCTCCCTGGGCTGTTCTGCATGCTCTTCTGTCTGTTCTTCCTGCTCCCCGGGCTGTTCTGCCTGCTCTTCTGTCTGTTCTTTTTCCAGCTCCTGGATTAGATTCTTCTGGATCTCTTCTGCCAGCTTTCTTTCTTCTCTTGGATCAACTACAGTTACATTAGCGGAAGGTACTCTTACCGGTTCTTCATCAGCTGATCCTTTCTGCTGTGTTTCACCGGAAGCCTGGGCAGACGGCTGTGTTTCACCAGAAGACGGGACAGGCGGCTGTGAACCTGTGATCAGGTTCAGAACATGTGAGGTTTTATTTGTTTTTTTTGCCATATTATTTCTCCCTGAAACCTATGATCTTTTCTACCTCATCTAAAAACTTTCCATAGTCCTTTACAGCTGATGATCTTGGGCTGTACTCAAAAATACTTTCTCCATGGGCCGGTGCTTCTGCAATAGCCACTCCGGACCTTATTTTTGTGTCAAATACCCGGGTTTCCAGCTGCCCGGCCAGCTGCCCGGCCATTTCCAATACATCCCTGCAAAGACATGTTCTTGGATTAAAGCGGTTTAGCAGGATACCCATGATCTTAAGGCCGGGATTGATCTGTATGCGGACAGATTCTACTGTTTCCTTTAACTGTGACAGACCAACCAGACTGAGGATATCCGATGCCATTGGTATAATGAGATAATCAGAAACTGCATATGCATTAACTGTAAGAAGATTTAATGCAGGCGGAGTATCGATCACAATATAATCATAAAAATCAATTACCGGCTTTAAAACATTTTTCAAAATAGATTCTTTTTCCTCTCCCTGCTTATATTCCAGGCCGCTGCTGCTTAAGGTAATATCGGAAGGAAGGATATCGATCCCGTCTGTGCGGCTGATAGCCTTTTGTATAGATACATCTCCTTTTAATACATCCAGTATGGTAGAGCCTCCTTCGGTATCCAGACCAAGGCAGAATCCAAGATTTCCCTGGGGATCCAGGTCTATACACAGAACCTTTTTACCTGCCATCGAAAATCCTGCAGCCAGCGCTGCTGATGTTGTGGTCTTTCCCACACCGCCTTTTTGATTTGAAACCGTAATGACCATTTTATGTATCTCCTTTTATCCTCTCTTCTGCATACAATATTTTCTGAAAGATATCCCTGTATTATTCTCCAAGGCGTTCCATAGATTCCTCTACCTGTTTTACCAGTTCCTGGATCTCCTGATATACAGCGGCTGACTCATTTGCCATACGTCCGATCTCATCTGCTACAACACCAAAGCCTACACCTGCTTTTCCGGCACGGCCTGCTTCAATGGCTGCATTCAGGGAAAGCATTTTTTCCATCGTAGCCGTCTGCTCCAGTCCCTTTGCCTTATACTTGATCTGTCCTACTGCATCCCGTACTTTCTTTTCCTCTTTTGCAAATGCTTCTACGCTGTCTGCATTGCTCTTCCGGTAATAAAGGGCATTAGCCCACAGATTCAGCATCTCAGCTAAAAGCTGTCCACCGGCACTTACTACTTCCTGGCTTGGGGCTGAATCATCCGGGTAATCTCCAAGGACGATACCGCCGATCACTGTACCTGCACGGAATCCTCCTACTGTAAGATCCTGGGTAAACTCTCGCAGCTCATTATGTTTTCCATTGGTATACCTGCTGTAAAAGCTGGTAAAGGAGTTTCCTCTCGTAATGTATTTTCCTTTCATATCCACTACTGCTGCTGTCATGCCTGTGGCCGTTAAAAACAGATCCTGGATCCGCTGAAGCTCTTTCATATCCAGGATCTGGCGGATATCCAGATTTTCTGTACTTTCATCTTTTGAAACGATATCCATATAAGAAGTTTTCCCTGATACTGCTGATCCTGTTGCCGCTTTAGAAGCTGTATCTTCATTTTTGGCCCCATTCTGGATCCACTGGGCCAGCTTGCGGTCTGTTTCCCGGATATGCTTAACCAGCACGCTTACCATATAGTTGATCTCGCCCAGGGAATTGATCGTCGGACCTTCCTGCTCCAGTTTTATAATGGCATCCCCCAGTTTCTGTTTATACCATTCATGAAATTTATGATGTTCTGTATATTCCGGATATTTTGACTGCTTCTGGAGATCCTCCTCATCTGAAAAGTGTTTCGTTACATATTCAACAAGAAATTCTCCCAGACTTGAGAGATTTTCTCTTCCCTTTCCCTTTGAGCATGCATCCAGAAGGGTATTGACTTCGTCAAAAATCTTCCTGTGCTCACTGTCGATCAGTTCATTTCCTGTTACAAGATCCTGCGTTAATACATATTTTTCCATCCTTAGAGTCCTCCTTACTGCTGACTGTACTGTTTTTTAAAACGGGCAAGCAGTTCATCCATTACTGTGATCAGATGCCCGATCTCCGGCTTGGAAAGCTGTTCGTCTGCACCTAATTCTTTCCCCTTCTGCCTCATCTGCTCATTGATCAGGGAAGAGAAGATGATAACCGGGATCTTCTTTAAATGTTCGTCATCCTTGATCAGCTTTGTAAGCCTGTGGCCATCCATTTCCGGCATTTCGATATCTGTAATGACCAGATTGACCTTATCATACAGATCAGAATCATTATGTATTTGTGAAAGGTAATCCCATGCCTCCTGGCCATTGGAAAAATTCTTTATATTGGTAAATCCGGCCCTTTCCAGGGAATCATCGATCATTTTACTTAAAAGAATGGAATCTTCCGCGATCACAATAGGACTGTTGCAGATAGGGCGGTCTCCCATCTTATCTACATCTGCCACCTGTATCGTTGTTTCCGGTGCGATCTCTGCCACGATCTTTTCAAAATCCAGGATGATCACCAGCTCTTTTCCGCACTGGGCAATACCGGTAGCAACACTGTCATCTCCATTTGCAATGGTCTTATCTGGCTTCTGTATATCTTTCCATGAAATCCTGCTGATACCTTCGATACTGTCTACCCTGAAAGCGACCGTCATTTTATTAAAATTTGTTACGATAAACAGATCTCTTGGCCCATTTTCCCGGTCATCTCCTGTAAGATATTTTGCCAGGTTGATCACTGTGATCAGCTCATCCCTTGGTTTAAAGATGCCTTCTACTGCCGGGTTTGCATGAGGCATCGGTTTTACCTTTTCACTCATGATGATCTCCTGGACTTTTGCCACATTAATGCCATAAAATTCACCCAGAACTGTGAATTTCATTACTTCAATCTCGTTTGTTCCTGACTCTAAAAGAATCCCTTCTTTTTCATTTTTGACCATGATCTTCTCTCCTTTTTTCTGTAAACAGGCATGTCACAGATGGTGACACCACCATAAATGAAAGCCCTGGCTATAGATGGCGTTCCGGTCGTCCCACTGTACGCACGATCACATCGCCTGTTGCAAGATCTAAAAGCATGGTACGGGCATAATTTCCTCCTGTATCCTCTGCTGCGATACAGATTCCTTCCTGGGCCATGACTTTTTTTACACTTTCTGCATTTCTCTGCCCGATATTTCCAAAGCTGCTGTTTCCGCTGATCTCAAACATCTTGGCTCCCCCTGCGATCTTAACTACCATCCGGCTTTTTACCATACCGAATATTTTCAGCTTTCTGAGGGTTTCCCTGATGCCGCTGTCTGCAAATTTAAATGGATTGGAATCCTTTCCTTCAAACTGTGCCGGAAGCATGATGTGCAGAAGCGCTCCCAGGCGGGTGACTGGATCATAAAAGGTTATCCCGATGCAGGAGCCTAAAGCATAGGTTATGATCCTTCCTTCACCTCTTGAAAACTTCATATCGCCGATTCCTACTTTTAATTCTGTGCCTCCGATCATTATGAAACTCCCAACCTCTCTAAAATATCGTTTAGAGAACGAATATCCGGCAGCATGAGCAGCCAGTCAGAAAGTGCTTTTCCGCCGATCACAAAATCTGCATTGCAATACATCAGTTTATCTGTTTCATATCCATACTCAGCAATAGGTACCATTAAGATCCCACCCAGCATGTTGATGGTAGCACTTGGAACAGACAGTTCCACCTCTACATTTACAAGCTGTGAAAAAGCATTTATATAAGAACAGATAATGATGTTTCCTACTTCTACCAGTGCTGATCTGGCCATTTCGTCCATATCCAGAAAGGACTTATAACGGCTTCCAAGCAGTTTTTCCAATACCTCATTTGCAAAATCCAGGTCGAAAAGGAACAGCATCAACCCCTCAATATCACCTGACATTTTTACAAGGGCTGCCGCAACAAGTTCCTCCGCATCACCGATCCGGTTCATGGCATCATTGTATCCAAGGATATTCACAGATGGGATCGAGATCCGGACTTCTTTCTGCAGAAGCTTGGAAAGAGCAGTTGCTGCATGACTGGTACCGATACTGCCGATCTCCCGCATTACATCCAGAGCCTGCAGGTCCATATCTTCATATCGCTTTATTTCCATTTTTTACCTTATCCTCTCAGTGAATTGATCGTTCCTTCTATATCATCTGATGTAGTGATCATTTTTACAGCATAAGAAAAGGCTCTCTGACATTCGATCACATGGACCATTTCTTTTGCCATATCGGTGCCTGAATTCTCCAGTGCCCCTTTTTGCAGGACCGCATCTGATTTTAAAGAAGCTTCCATTCCATCCTGTGCTTTATATTCATTATCTCCTACGCTTAAGAGACGGCTGGGATTTGAAAATGTGTATACACTTACCTTAGGAAGGTCAGTATCATCCTCTGTGCTGTCTGTATCATCTGTATCGTAGTCATCGCCTTCTGACTCTGATTCCTCCTGCAGCTTTTCTACATCTGTTACTTCCAGCTTAAGAGGCTGCTGGTTCTGGTCCAGCACCAGCTTTCCATCTTCTGTTGTAAGATAAAATCCATCTTCACGTTCTCCCCTGTGAAAATGACCGTTTCTTGTATAGGTGATCTCACCTGATGCAGGATCCTGTATCATAAAAAATGCATTAGGCTCCATAATTGCATAATCATATTCTTTTCCGGTCTGAGTAGCACCGGCTGTACTAAAATCCGTCCAGGTACGCTCCACTCTGGCTCCTGCACCTGTCTGCAGCTCTGTCTGGGCATTTTCAGAATCATTAAGATTATAGTGGATCAGTTCAGAAAAAGCCGCTGTTTTAGGTTTAAAGCCTGTATTGTTGATATTGGCCAGGTTATTGGATACAACTGACAGTTTTTTTGTAAACTGTCCGGCTCCTGCTGCTCCTGTATAAAATGACATATTCATTTCTTTATCCTCCTTACAACCTACCGACATCTGACACAGACTTACTCATGATCTGATCATACATTCTCAGTGACTGGGCTGCGCTTTGAAGCGCTCTCTGGGATGACATCATAGCTGTCATCTGCTCCACCATGTCTACATTGGATTTTTCCAGCATTTTCCATTGAACAGTTGTATCTGCAGGCGTTGTTTCTGCCTGTGCAGTAGAGAAAAGTCCATTATCCTCTGCATGAAGCTGCCCCTGATCTGGAAAATCCACTACTTTCAAAGTTCCATAATCCTCTATGGTAACTTCCTGGCTGCCGCTTTCTTCACCATCAGACTGATTTGTAATAGCAGCAGTAATGTGTCCTTTGGAATCAACTGTAAAGTTCTCATTTTTGATCTGAACAGGCTGTCCTTCTTTATTTAAAACTTTTCCTGCCTGATTTAAAACCAGATATCCATCTTTATCTACTGAAAATGAACCATTCCTTGTATACCGGATGCCCTGGGATGTCTGTATACAGAAAAAGCCATTTCCATTTAAGGCAAAATCATAGATCCCGTCTGTCTGCTCCATACCGCCCTGGTCATAATTGGTATAAACCTGTTTTGCTGTTTTTATTTTTGAAACAGAAGCCAGCTGGGTTGGATTTTCTTTGTTATACTTTCCCGTACGATAAAGCATTTCCTCTTTAAATGTACTGCTTACCATTGTTTCGTTCTTATATCCAGGAGTCTGGATATTCACCATATTATTGCTGATGGTATTTAAGTTCCTGCTCTGGGTCAGCATGCCTGACGCCAGATTATAAAATCCCTGATACATCTGACTTTATCCCCTTTCCATTTTTTGTTTCTATAAAATGGCGCAGCTTACGCAAGGCGATCGTGTGGATCTGGGATGCTCTGGGCTGGCTGACACCTATGACCCGGCCCACCTGTTCCATTTTCAACCCTTCCATATAATGCAGTGCCAGTGTTTTCTGCTCTTTTTCATTTAGCTGGGCTATGCCTTCTGCCAGCACCCGCATATCCTCTTCCCACAAGTATGCCTCCTCAGGCTGTGCCTGGGTATCATTGTTTGTGATCTGGAGTCCATTGGATGTATTCTGGTTTTCCAGTAAAAAATCAAGAGACTGGATATTTCTCCTGTTTTTCATGGAAATGATCCTCTGGCAGCGTTTTTTTTCTATTCCAAGATGCTTTGCCAGTTCATCAACTGTTGGTGTTCTTCCTAATTCCAGCTTCATGTCCTCGCATGCAGATTCGATAATCCCCAACTGCTTGTAAAATCCCCGGGGCATCCACTCCTGTTTCCTTACATAATCCAGCATTGCTCCTCTTACCCGCGTTGTGATGTATGTGGAAAACTTAATATTCTTATCCGGATCATACATATCGATCCCTTTTATGATCGCCACCACACCTTCATTCACTGCATCTTCCATCTGCATGGTGGTAGAATAAAGATCATATAGTTTCGTTGCCATGGTTCTGGCTATGTACAGATACTGCATTGTGATCTCTTTCTTTATTTCCGGATCTTTCGTTTTTTTATAAAGCGCAAATAACTCCTTCTCTGTCTTTTCCTGCTTATCTTCCATAACTTTACTCACTCCTGTTATCTGCTGTTTATATCATTTGACCGTGCACTTATGATCCCTTTTTCATTGTACTTATATTTCCAATTGACTGGATCTGCACATTATTTGCGATCTCATTAAATGAAAGCACCCTGATATTAGGATAAAAGGGTTCTACCAGATGGTAAAAATGGATCCTCATAACCTGTGAAGTCAGGATCACCGGATTCTGTGATAAACCACTGAACTTTTTTATCTGCTCTGCCAGCTGCCGGATCACATGCTGGAGCATTTCCGGGTTTAATGCCAGATATAAGCCATTTTCCCCTTTTGACAGGGATGCGACCATTTCCCGTTCCAGCTGGGCATCCAGTGTGATCACTTTCATGCATCCATCTGTACAGTACATGCGGGTAATGGTACGTTTAAGAGCTGTCCTGATCTTTTCTACTGTCTGGTCCAGCTCTCTTGGAGGAAGACCTGTTTCTGAGGCTGTCTGCATCAGATTCTCTACAATGGTCTCCAGGTCACGGATCGGGATTCCTTCTTTTAGAAGGTTTGTAAGAACTCTCTGGAAATAACTGTAGCTGATCATCTGTGGTATTGCCTCTTCCACCAGCTCAGGAGCTGTTTTTTTCAGATTTTCCGTAAGCCTTACCACTTCCTGTCTTGTAAGCAGTTCGTATGAATGCTGCCGGATCACTTCTGAAAGATGCATGAGCAATACAGACAGAGGATCAATGACTGTATAACCATATAATTCAGCCCGATCTCTGTTTTCAGGCTTGATCCACCTGCTGGGTATACCGTATGCCGGTTCAATGGCCTCAATACCTTCAATTTCTTCTTCCACTTCCTCTGGTTCCAGCGCAAGGAAATAATCGATCAGGATCTCTCCTCCTGCAATTTCTTCTCCTTTTATCCGAATACTATACTGACTTGGTCCCAGGGAAGAACTGTCCCGGAGCCGGATGGATGGGATCACAAATCCCATATCCTGGGCATATTGGCGACGGAATATAACGATCCTGCTGATCAGCCTTCCGCCTACTGACTCATCTGCCAGAGGGATCAGACTATAACCAAACTCAATCTCCACTGGCTCCAGCGTAAGAAGGCTGTATACATTATTTACATCTTTAAAATATTCTTCCTCACTTACTGCCTCTTCTGCAGCAGCTACCTGGGCCTGTGGGGAATCCTGCAGCTGGGTAGAAGGAGCCATTGCCATTTGTGACAATGCCTGTGGCTCTTTTTTTATCCTTCCGGAAAGATAAAATCCGCTTCCCATAAGACATGCAGCCACAACCAGAGTCCTTACTGCCGGCATTCCCGGTATCACTGCCATAACCGCCACTGCTGCACCACTAACGATCATAGCATGAGGCTGGGCCAGAAACTGCTTTGATACATCTTCATTTAAGCTGCCTTCTGAAACAGCTCTTGTAACGATCATTCCTGTTGCAGTAGAGATAAGAAGAGCCGGTATCTGGGATACCAGACCATCACCTACTGTCGCAATGGAATAAGTACTCAGCACAGCTGAGATGCTGCTGCCGGACTGTACAATACCGATGATGCTGCCGCCGATCAGATTGATGGCAGTTGTGATAAGTGACATAACTGCATCACCCTTTACGATCTTAGTCGCACCATCCATTGCGCCATAAAAATCTGCTTCTCTCTGAACCTTGGCACGCCGTTCCTTTGCCTGTGTTTCATTGATCAGGCCAGAACTAAGGTCTGCATCAATAGCCATCTGTTTTCCCGGCATGGCGTCCAGATTAAATCTGGCTGCCACCTCTGCAACTCGTTCTGCACCTTTTGTGATAACAATAAACTGCATCAGCACGATGATCAGAAAGATGATCAGACCTACTACTACGTTTCCCCTGAGAACAAAATCACCAAACGCAGCAATGACCCGGCCTGATGAACCTCCCTGAGAAAGGATATTTCTCGTGGTTGAAACATTGATACCCAGACGGAACAGCGTGGTAATAAGTAAAAGCGAGGGGAATATGGAGAATTCCAGTGGCTCCCGAATGGTCATGGTTATTACCAGGATCATCATGGAAAGTGACATATTCAATATGATCGCCACATCCACCAGTCCCGCCGGAAGGGGAATGATCAAAAGCAATATGATCGTGATTACAAACATAACCACTGAGTAACTCAATAACCGTTTCATTCGTCCATTAATCTCCAACTATTATTTTCTATCTTTATTTTTCCCGTTATCCTGTTTATACAGATATACCAGGATTTCTGCCACTGCTGTATAAAATTCTGATGGGATCGGCCTGTCCAGTTCACAGGAATTGTACATAGCCCGTGCAAGTGGTTTATTTTCAATGGTATAAACATTGTTTTCTTCTCCCACCTTTACGATCCTTAACGCTAGTTCGTCTAATCCCTTGGCAAGTACTACCGGGGCATTGTCATGATCAGGATCATATTTTAAAGCAATGGCCACATGGGTAGGATTTCGTATGATCACATCTGCCTGGGGAACTTTCTGCATCATCCTGCTGGATGCCATCTGACGCTGCAGGCTTTTGATCCTGTTTTTAATCTCAGGGTTACCTTCTGTCTGTTTATACTCATCTTTTACTTCCTGCTTTGTCATACGAAGCTCTTTTTCGTATTCCCAGCGCTGATACAGATAATCGCCAAAGGCAATGACCGTAAAGGCAATACATACACGTATCAGCAGATCAAAGATCATTTTCATCATATAAGCCGCAGATGCTGCAGGATTCATATCAATCATTGATGCCATGGGCTGCAGATCCTGCTTCAGTATGTTGTAAAGCAATACCAGCAGCAGTGTTATCTTGATGGAGTTTTTCACCAACTCTACTGCATTTTTCATGGAAAACAGACGTTTTATACCTGAAAGAGGATTAAGCCGGTTCCATTTGGGCCGGATGGATTTAAAGGATACATTAAAACGTGTCTGTACCCCATGTGACACAACGCCAAGGAAAAGGGCTAAAACCAGCAGTGGAAGCGCACATTTTAAAAACACAGACAGTGTAACAAAAACAAGGCTGGCTGAAAGCATATCTTCTGAGGACCGGGCTGCTCCATCTATGACCCATGTCATATAATTTTTCATCTGTCCATATATAAAAGGAAGCCATATGCGGATCCCGAAAAATATGCCAGCCAAGATCACTACGGTAGATACATCCCTGCTTTGGAAGATATTTCCTTCTTTTCTGGCATCCCGCCGCTTTTTGGCGGTAGGCTGTTCGGTTTTCTCCTGGCCACTCTGTCCCATCTTCTATGACACTCCTTTCAGACTGGTTTCATATTGCTTAAAAGCTTCCACATCATCTGATACATATATGTAAAGATGGTATCTATATAATCTGCCATTGGCGAAAACAGCAGCAGCATCATCAAAAGCCCCATTATGATCTTTACCTGGAAATTTACAGTAAAAACATTGATCTGGGGAATGATACGCATCAGGATCCCCATTGCCAGTTCTGATACAAGCTCAATTGCTATCATGGGAAATGCAAACTGCATACCAGTAAGGATCCCCTGGCAGAATCCATCTGTGATCACATGGACCAGTATAGGATTAAATGTCACTTTTCCAAAGGGGATCAGCTGTACCGACTGGTAAAACAAAGCTAACAGCCGCAAATGACTGTTGCTGGCAAAAAAGATCAGTACCATAAATGCATAATAAATACCGGAACTGACCGTTGACTGGGTTCCATACTGGGGATCATAAACCTGGGCCATGCTAAGTCCCATTGAATAATCCATAATGGAAGAAGCAAACCGGATCGTAAGGAATGCCAGTTCCATTGCAAAGGCTAACACTGCCCCAAGAAAAAGCTCTCCTGCAAGCATCAGGATGTATTCTGCCATTGTCTCCGGATATGCCATCTGAGTCTGGTCTGCACACAGATACAGGAGCAGGGCCAGGGCAAAAACAAAATATGCCCTTATTTTTATAGGAAAATTACTTTTTCCAAAAAGTGGATTGAATCCGATGGCTCCGCTCATACGCATCACTGCCATTGAAAATGTGATAAACATATATCTTCTTTACCCCTTTGCGATCAATTCCACTATGTATTGAAAAAATTCCTGAAGCATGACCAGCATAGAACTTCCTAAAAAACCTAAAAGTACCATGATCGCCAGCAATTTAGGTACAAATGTCATTGTCTGTTCATTGATCTGTGTGGCCGCCTGAAAAATAGCAATGACCACACCTACGATCATACTGAGCAACAGAAATGGCAGCGACAGTTTCATCGCCAGCTGGAATGCTTCATACATGATATCCAGGATCTGCACTTCTGTCATATTCCCACCTCTTTCCTACCGGAAGCTTTGTACCAGACTGGAAAATAAAAGTTCCCAGCCATTTACTGTAATAAATAAAAGTAACTTAAAGGGAAGAGAGACCATAGTTGGCGGAAGCATTACCATACCCATGGACATAAGGGTGGTAGACACCACTATATCTATAAGCAGGAATGGAAGATAAATCAGAAATCCTGCAAGAAACCCTTTTTTTAATTCGCTGGTCATAAAAGCCGGTACAACAACAGTAAGAGGATATTCTTTCACATCTTTCTTAACTTCCTGTTTTGACATCTGTACAAAATGATCCAGCGTATCCTTCTCTGTATTGCGAAGCATGAATTGCTTCAGTGGATCTGCCATGCGGCTTACTGCCTCCTGCTGTGTGATCTCCCCATTTTTATAGGGCTCGTAGGCAACCGTATTGATCTGGCCTATAACCGGACTCATAATATACAGCGACAAAAAAAGTGCCATGCCTGTTAATACCATATTAGGCGGCGTCTGCTGGACTCCCATTGCATTTCTCGTAAAAGAAAGTACGATTATAATACGCATAAAGGAACTCATCATAACCACAATGGAAGGAAGCAATGCTGCAAAGGTAAGCAGCATGATAATATCCAGCGCAGGAACATTTCCTCCATTTAAGCCTGTAATCAGCTCATTCATTCGTTTTCTCCTCCTTAAACCGTTCCAGAACCTGGATCCCCGTCTGACTAGTCCCAAGCAGATATTGGTTTTCATCCAGTTTAAGAAGAATAATGTACTGATCATTTCCTACTTTTAGTTGTTCCAGTATCCGCATCTTTCCCCCTTTATTTCCATAAGGGGCGTTTTTCCCCAGGTACCGGCTTGCCTGCCATGCCAAAAACAAAATGACTACAAAAGCAAGCAGCATACCTGTTGTAGAAACAATATCTGTTATCATATTAAGGGTTCTCCGGATTGATATCCCTGGTTACAATATCGGTAATACGGATACCAAAATTATCCTCTACTACTACAATATCTCCCCTGGCAACACACTGTCCATTTACATACAGGTCTGCCTGTTCTCCTGCCATTTTGTCCAGGACTACAAGAGATCCCTGGGTAAACTCCAGAATATCCTTTACCAATTTCTTAGTGCGTCCTATTTCCACTGATATCTCCAACGGCACCTTCATGAGCATTTCCTGGTTGGCGCTTTCTTCTCCATTTTCACTTCCAGAAGATTCAAGACCAGGCGCATTGGCCGGCCGGATCAGGGCAGGTTCCCTGGATTCCTTTTTCCCTTCCTGTTCCCGTTTTTCCATATCCTGCATCAGCTGCATCATCTGCACCTGTGACTGCTGCATCTGATTCAAAAGCTGTAAAATAGCCGGATTCATATCTGCAGAAATACCAGCTGGAATCTGGGAATATACAGGCTGCGGTGTAGGTGCTGGCTGCGATGTAGGTGCTGGCTGCGGTGTAGGTGCTGGTTCTGGATCAGGCTGCGTTTTTTCTTTCTCTGCTGCCTCTTCTATTACTTTCTCTGCAGTTTCTTCTACTGCCTTTGATCCTGACTCCTTATTTTCTGTCTGAACCTCTGCTGCTTCTTCCAGGGATATCTCAAATGGTTCCAAAAGCCTTTTGGCAAGCTTTTCCGGCATAATATTTAAAAACTCACTTTTCAGCTTTCCTTCGATCTCAAGGATAAAGGAAATGACCACCATAGGAATTGCTTCCGGAAAATACTTGTTTTTAAAGCTTTCTGCATCTGTGATCTCAAAAGAAACTGGTGTGGATATATTAACTGTAAATTTCAAAAATTCTGAAAGTGCCGTTGCTGAAGCACCCATCATCTGGTTCATTACCTCACAAATAGCACTTCTGTTGATCTCATCCAGTTCAAATTTATCATCTGGTATCTCTTCGCCCAGAAGGGTTCCTACTATGATGCGCACGTCATTTCTGCTGAACATCATAATATTGCTTCCTTCCAGTCCCTCTACATAAGCGATCTCTACTCCTACTGCCGGTTCCAGCTTTTTAAACTCAAACTGATCCCTTGTAAGGATCCTTACCTTTGGAGTCGTAATGTGAACGGTAGATCCCAAAAGGGTAGACATTGCTGTCGCTGATGCTCCAAGGCTGATATTCATCATCTCCCCAAGAGCATCTATTTCCATCTCATTAAAGCTGAGTGCACCCATTCTTATTTTCCTCCTGTTTTCTACTTACCGATTTCCAGTGCTTTCTGAGCCATCAGCTTAATTGCGTTTAATGCTGTTACATTTGCTTCATAAGACCGGGTCGCTGACATACTGTCTACCGTTTCTTTCAGCACATCCACATTTGGCATAGTCACATAGCCGTCTGCATCCGCATCCGGATGATCCGGATTGTAAACTTTCTTAGCTTCTCTGTCATCTTCCACAATGCCAGAAACTCTTACTCCTGCATGACGGCTGGTTATTCCTTTTCCCCGTGCTGCTTTTTCCATTGCCTGGGCAAAAGACGTATCTGAATAGCTTTCAAGAAGTACATTTTTCCTTCGGTATGGACCGCCTGACTCCGTCCGCGTTGTATCCATATTTGCTATATTTTCTGCTGCAATATCCATCCTGACACGCTGCGCACTCATTCCAGAGGCGCTTATATCAAATGAACCTAAAAACGCCATAACAGTTCCCTCCTTACGGATCACTTTCCTAAAATATCATTTACAGTTTTTACGATCCTCTGTGCATCAAAAGGCTTCACCACAAAATCACGGGCACCTGATTTGATCGCATCTACAACCATACTTTCCTGTCCCATTGCTGTACACATAACAACTTTGGCATTTGGATCACCTTCACGAATTTTTTTCAAAGCCTGAAGCCCGTCCATATTAGGCATGGTGATATCCATGATCACCATGTCCGGTTTTTCCTCACTGTATTTTTTTACTGCTTCTGCTCCATCCTGTGCCTCGATAAAATCGTTATATCCACTTGAACTGAGAGCTTTCTTGATCATCATCCTCATAAAAGCAGCATCGTCTACCAGCATTATCTTAGCCATTTCTTATTCCTCTTCTTCCTTCATTCTTATTTATACTCCCGTATTCCGGAGCGTATTTATCCTTGTTCTTTTACAGATCCGTCACTGTTATCAGGATCTTCTTCCTTCTGTGGCATTATATCCGTTTTCTTTTCTTCTATTTGTGACGCAATGCATTTTTCAATCTTCACCGCCACATTTTTCTTATAACACCCCATTTGTCCTGTAAACCAAGGCTGATGTCCTACAAAAAGTCTGACCGGACTGTCTTTTGGCTTTCCAAGATCGATCACATCTCCTACCTGGATCTGATAAAGTTTTTTCAGATCCAGCTGTACCGTGCCAAGCTGTCCTGTAATAGGCAGTTTGGAGTAACGGATATTATCCATGATCTTCTCTTTATTATCCTGATAAGAAAATCCTCTTGCCAGGTGCTTACGGTTGTCAATACTGTGAAAGATCACCGTAAGAAGATTGCCCGGAAGGCAGATCTTTAATTTTTCCTGTGCCTGTCCAGATATGTCCACATTTAAAATGATAATGGCTACTGTTTCATCCAGACCTACATCCTGGACCATGGTTGGATTTTCTTCTACATGTTCTACGCAAAAATCAATGCCCACATAATTTGAAAATCCATCCTTTAAGGCACCTGTCATATATTCTACAATCCGCCTGTACAAAGCGCGTTCCACGTCGGAATACCGGTAATCATCCTCTACTGCTACAACATCTTCGCCCCCCAGCATATGGTTGATCAGTGTGATCACCATACCCGGAGTTACAAACAGCATCAGTGGAACACTCATTTTTTCTTCTCCTGCTATTGATGCGTCTATCATTGTCATGCAGTCGTTTTCGTGAAGGGCATTTACGTATTCGTAATACCTTCTTTCCTGTACATCCAGCACCGTTATGTCCGTCATCACGCGGAAAATACCGTTGATCTGGGAAGTAAGAATACGTGCATAATTCTCAAATACACTCCTGAGGATCTTCATTTTTTCTTTTGTGAATTTCCTCGGGCTGAAAAAGTCGTATTTAATATAGTTCTTTTCTTCTGGCGACAGAGGCTGTACAGATTCGGTTTTCGTTTCCTGTGCTGGTGCATCTGCACTCATGGATTTTAAAAGTGCATCTATCTGGCTTTGTGATAAAACATCTGCCATTCTTCCTGACCTCTCTTATTCACTGGTATTTTGCATTTCCTCCACAGGCCCTGTATCTGCTGCTGCTGTTGTTTCTGCATCTTCTGCACCTGTATCTACAGTTCCTGCATCTTCTGCGCCTGCCTCTACAGTTCCTGCATCTTCTGCGCCTGCCTCTACAGTTCCTGCACCTGTATCTACAGTTCCTGCATCTGCCGGTATCTCTGTATCTGCCGGTACAGTCTCACCATCCTGGGAAGAGCTTTGTGACTGCCCTACTGTTACCACTGTAGTGTCCGTATATTCACCGCTCTTAAAGTCTTTATAATACTCATCCAGATTTCTTTCTTTTGCCCCATTATCTAAAAGCAAAAATTCGATCCTGCGGTTTTTTATCCTTCCTTCTTCTGTGGAATTATCTGCTATAGGGCGATATTCACCATAACTTATATCCACCAGTTTTTTCGGATCTATCACACCCTGCTTCTGCAGGTAAATACATGCTTCTGCAGATCTCATAGCCGAAAGGATACGGTCTTTTCGTATAGTCTTGGGATCGGTCTGTGAATTATCTGTTACTTTCGCAGTGTGAGACATAATGTTGATCTGTTCGATCCCGCCTGCTGCAGGAGCTATGGCTTTTGCAAAGGAATAAAGGACTTTCCGTCCTTCCAATGTAAGCACGGAGCTGTTTGCACCGAAAAATACACTATTTGCAAAAGAAACATAAGTATAATCATCTCCTCTGATGACCGTAGCATCCTTTACAGCCGCCTGATTCAGGCTTTCAGCGATCGTAAGATACAGCTTATTTACATCTTCTGTCTGAAGAGCTTCCTGGGCAATCTCCTGGCCGATCTCCTGGCCTGTGCTATCCGTTTCTGGGGTATCTGACATCTGGGAATTAATGGTAATATTCTCTGATCCCTGGTTCTGTATACTTGGGATGCTTTTCACAAAAACACTCCATTTTTGTGCGTCCAGGTTAGACATGGAATACAACATGATAAAAAATGTAAGCAGCAATGTTACCATGTCTCCATAAGTATCCATCCAGCTGCCGCCACTGTCTGTGGGGCGTTTTTTCTTACTCATTTATCTTCCTGTTCCTTCCCCTGAGAATCTCCATCTCCTGCTTTTGCAAGGATCTTCCGCTGCTGTGACTGTTTGATCGATGTAAGAAGATGTTCCCTCAGGTATTTTGGATTTTCTCCTGCCTGTATGGCAATGATCCCTTCAATGATCGTAGAACAATACAGTTCTTCCTCATCCTGACGGATTCTCAGTTTCTTTGCGATCGGATTAAAAATAACATTTGCAAGGATACATCCATAAAAGGTTGTGATCAATGCTACTGACATGTCACTGCCGATAGTAGATGAACCGCCTGCATCCATATTCATTCCTTTCAGCATGTTGATCAAACCGATCAGGGTACCTATCATGCCAAAGGACGGTGCATAAGATGCAGCTTTTTCATAAAGACCTGCCGCCTGGTCGTGACGGACCATCATATTATCCAGTTCTCTTTCCAGAACCAGCCTTACTTTGTCCGGATCGTTTGCATCTACGATCATCAGGACACTCTGCTTAAAGAAAGGATCCTTGATCTCCTCTGCTTTATCCTCCAACGCCAGAAGGCCGCTCTGCCTTGCTATGGTTCCCAGATCTACAAGCTGTTCGATCAATTTGGGGATATTATAGCGGTTTCCTCTTATAAGTACTGCAAAATGCTTTGGGATATCCTTTAATATCCCTAATGGATAGCTGGACAAAGTTGCTGACAGAGCCCCACCAATTACAATGACCATACTGGGGATATCAATAAAGTTACCAATCTTGGCAAAACCGATTCCGTTTACAATTAAAGCAAAACCCAGAATTATACCTAGTAATGTTGTGGGATCCACCTGTATTTCCTCCTAAATCTACTCCTCTTTTTTTGTGCTGATGCACCTTTGAAAGAACCCGGCCACCTGATCTTTGATACTTTCCACACTGTCCTTTACCAGATAGTAGTCTCCATTCATCATACGGATCTTTGTTTCCGGGATCTGTTCGATCAATTCAACCTGAAGCCAGTTCAAATATAAAATTTCTCCGTTAAGTCGTTCTACACAGATCATATTACTTACCGCTTCATGTTGATCAGGTCAGACAGGATCTCATCACTGACTGTGATGATCTTTGAATTGGCCTGAAAGCCTCTCTGTGTTGTGATCATATCAGAAAATTCCTTTGCAAGATCCACATTGGAAGCCTCCAGATATCCGGTCATTAAAGAAGAGGTGCTTCCTCCTGGGATCGTAGCGGAAGCCTTACCGCTGTTGTCGCTTTCTGCTGCGCCATAGTAAAAAGAACCCTTTTTGCTTAAGCCCTCCGGATTCTGGAAAGTGGCAATAGCAACCTTACCGATGCTGACGGTTTTTCCATCCTTAGTCGGGTCCGTTGACTTTACTGTACCTGAAATCTCTCCCAGACTGTTAATCTTTACATCTGTCAGCTGCAGCGGATCATTATCAAAATCTGCGCCTGTTACATTAGAAGGAACCTTGATAGCTACAAGATCTCCTTCAAATTTCGCTGGATTACCTACATCATTCGGCCGGAAACCATAAACAAAATTTCCGTTGGCATCTGTAAGATATCCATTTCCATCAATATTGAACTGTCCCACTCTGGTATAATCAAAGTCTGTTTTCTTCATTTCATCCACTGCAACAGTTTCTTTGCTCTTTGGAAATGTAATAAAGAAGCCTTCTCCGTCTACGCTTGCATTAAGGCCACCTACATAAGTTGGTGTAGAGGCACCCATATCTGTACTGATGGAACCCATCATGGAACCATATCCATACTGGGCTGCATTTACACCACCGGCATTCTCGTTTCCCTTTGTGGAAGTGGTGGAAGTCTGGTACATTGCCTCTTTAAAGCTGTAACTCTGGGACTTAAAACCAAATGTATTTACGTTTGCAATATTGTTGCCGATGACGTCCAGTTTGTTCTGATGTGCCCGAAGGCCTGATACTGCTGAATCCATTGCTCTTAACATATTCTTTTGCTCCTTTTTACATTTCTTCTGTTTCTGTATCTTCAGATCCGATATCTTTCAGGTCTGCTCTTTCTAACCGTTCTGTGATCTTATCTGTTTTTTTCAGATCTCCCATCAGGATCTTTTTCACCTGATGCCTCTGGCTTGTCTGTTTTATCCTGAAGCTTTCCTACTCCCAGCACACTGGACATCTTATAACCGGTATCATCACCTTCCAGACGTACCACCGGATCTCCCTTGGTAAAATCAACAGAAACTACCTTCCCATATTTCACGCCTTTTGCTGCCCCGGTATCAGGATCCGTAACCGCCACTGTTATCTCCTGACCGATCAGGCTGCCTGCATATGTCTGAGTTGTAACAGCAGCTGATGTATTTAATGACTCTGTCATGGCAGTAAGTGACTGGACCATTGCCATATTGGTCATCTGGGACATCATTTCGCCGTTATCCATAGGGCTTGTCATATCCTGATTGGAAAGCTGTGCTGCTAACAGCTTGATAAAGCTGTTTACATCCATCGTGTTCTTGCTGTTGGATCCGGCACTGTAAACACCTGCCTGATACGGGTTTGCAGTGCTGCTGACTGTTATTTGATCTGCCATATCACTTTAATCCTCCTTCTAGGCCAGTCCCAGCCTTAACTGTTGTGCAAAGCTGTCATCCTGTTTCTGGCGCTGCTCTCTGTGCTCCTGTCTGTCATTTCTGCCCTGGCCAGTGTCCTGATCCATGTTTTGCCTGTTTTCAGTCTGGTCCGGCGTATAAATGACAGTGGGATTTCCTGTTTTTTCTTCCAGGATCTGTGCCAGATGCCCTGCTTCTTTGCTTAATATCTCCAGTGTTTTAGCACTGGTTGAAAAAATAGTGACCTCTGTTTTTCCTTTTTCATACTCCAGCCGGATAGTCAGCTTTCCAAGCCTTTCCGGCTCCAGGGAAAGCTCCAGCTTTCCTTTTTTTTCACTGATCTTTGTATCCAGGTAGTTTCCCAGATCCTCTGTCAATGTGTCCTGGGCTGTTGCCAGCCGGTCTGCCGGTCCTGTATCAGCAGCGGCTGGTTTTTCTGCTGTGCCAGCTGAACTTTCAACAGTTCCTCTATAACCAGACGATGCCAGGGCTGTCATTTCCTTTCCGGAAATATGTTCCTTCCGGCCTGGCATTTCTTCTTCCCGGTTCATTTTGGCAGTTTGCTTTGACTGCCCGGCTTCTTCTGTCCGTCCTGTATCTTCTGTCTCTCCGGTCTGTTCCAGCCTGTTCTGGAGTTTTAAGCCATCTGCATGGACAGCTGTTTCTGTGTGGGGGGATTCTGTCTGCTGTATGGTAGTGACAGCTGCCGTCTGGTCCTCCATTCCTGTTTCCGACGTTGTCTGTACAGCCAGATCTTGTATTCCATTTATTTCATTGTTGTAAACAGCAGGAGTTTTACTATTTTCTGCTGTTATCTGTACAAAGGTCCTGTAGCAGGTTTCAGAAGCATAGGCAGCTGCCAGTTCCTGCCCTTTTTCTCCATCCTGGCTGTTCTTTTCGTCCTGTATGTCCGTTACTTTTATTTCTGCTTTTATTTCAGCTGTTTTTTCGTTTTCTTCGGACTGCCTGTCATTAACCTGTTTTTCATTTCCCCTGTTTTTGGTTTCTTCTGGCTGTGTTTCTTTATTTTTTGTTTCCCCTGTTTCTGCTTTTTTTGTTTCGTCGTCCTGGGCTGCTTTTTTCTTGTATTTTGTCAGCATAGATGCAAAATCTGACCCATTCCCTACTTTTTCTTCTGAGTTCGTCGCTGCCTTAACAGAATATCCTGGCTTTATCTGACCGGTATTTTCAATCCTGCTCAACCTGGATCACCTCCCTGTTTTGAGAATATCTGGCTGTTCTTGAAGCATATTCTTCTATAAACAGCTCCTGTGCCTTTTTAGCAGCTTTTTCATATTCATTCTGCCGCCTGTCCTTTAACTTTTCATAACGGGACGTATCTATCTTTGCAGCGATCACCTGCTCTTTCTTTTTCTCTTCCTGCTGCTGCAAAAATTGTAACTGTTCCTGTTTTTTCTGAATCTGATCTTCCATTTCGCTGATATACATACCATAAAGGCAGATATCCTTTATCTGTACATCCTGTTTTTTCAGATCATCTATCTTATCCTGGGCAGATACCAGTTTTTCCTCCAGATTCTGTATCTCTCTTTCTTTTTTCCGGATCTGTGCCAGAAGTGTTCCATGTTCTGCCTTAATGCTGTCCAGAATCTGTTCCTTATAATGAAGTACATTTTCAAGACTGTATTTAAATCTCTTCATCTTAAGTATCATCTCCTATCACTGCTATCCCACGATTTTTTCCATTCTCCTTATGCTTTCCTCATAAGGGATATTTTCATCTATTTCCTGTTCCAGAAATTTATTCATATCCCCTATACGGTCAACTGCTTCATCCAGAGCACTGTTTGCACCTTTTTTGTAAGCGCCAATGGAGATCAGGTCTGCATTTTTCTGATAAAGACTTAACATGTTCCTGAACCTGGAAGCCGCTTTCCGGTGCTCTGCCCCTGCTATATCATTCATAAGACGGGAAATACTTGCACTGATGTCTATAGCCGGAAAATGATTGGCATTAGCAAGCTGCCTGCTTAAAACAATATGACCATCTAAAATACCCCTGACTGTATCAGCCACCGGCTCATTCGTATCGTCTCCCTCCACCAGTACCGTATAAATCCCAGTAATAGAGCCTTTTGCAAAATTCCCGCTTCTTTCCAGAAGCCTTGGAAATTCTGCATAAATAGAGGGCGTATAACCTCTGGCTATAGGTGGCTCACCAATCGCAAGGCCTATCTCCCGCTGAGCCATGGCATATCTGGTGAGAGAATCCATCATCAGCAGCACGTCTGCTCCCTGATCCCTGAAATACTCAGCGATCGTTGTTGCCACCAATGGACATTTCATACGCAGCATTGCCGGCTGGTCTGAGGTAGCCACAATAAGGACTGAACGTTTCATTCCCTCTTCCCCCAGATCCTTTTTAACAAACTCCAGAACCTCCCGGCCTCGCTCTCCTACAAGAGCGATCACATTGATATCTGTTTTTACATTCCGGGCGATCATTCCCATTAATGTACTTTTTCCAACACCTGAACCTGCAAAAATCCCCATTCTCTGACCTTTTCCAATGGTGTTTAAACCATCAATGGCTTTAATCCCAAATTCCAGATGTTCTCTGATAGGTGGACGGTTAAGGGGGTTGATATAGGCACTGTCTACTGTATAAAGCTGCCCTGGCGGAAACTCTCCCTTTCCGTCAATAGGATGCCCCAGTGCATTAATGATACGACCCTTCAAAAAATCTCCTACTGGTATCTGAAGGCGGCATCCTGTATTGCGGACAAAGCTTCCTGCTGTGATACCACTGATATTTTCATAGGTCATCAGCTGTATTTTGCCATTTTTGAATCCTACCACTTCTGCCGGAACCTGACGGTTCTCTGCTTCGTTGTAGATCATAACAATATCACCAACACCGGATCTGCCTCCGGAAGCTTCCATTGACATTCCTACTACATTTTCAATTTTTCCAATGCGGTCTGCTGTTTCTGACTGTTGTATTAACTTCAGGAGATTTTCATACATGGTTTTCACCTCTATGTACTTTATATGCCTATAAAATCTTTATGTATTGGCACTATCTACAAGTCTGTGTATATTTTCAAGCTGGGTATCTACACTCATATCTATGATCTCATCCGGCATTTCGATGATACAGCTTTCTCTTTTCCCGTCCTCCATTACTATAAATTTGACGTTATCAGAAAGCCGTGACAGCTTCTCCGCCAGCTGTCCATCTGCCTGGACCATGGCCTCATAATCTTCTTTTTCCATATAGATCTTAACCCAGTCCTTTTTCCGAAGCTTTTCTGTTTCGGCCTCTATCATCCTGCTTATAACTGAACCGCTGGATCTCAGACTGATGTGGATCACCTTTTCAGCCACTGCCACTGCAATATCTTTTAATTCTTCCAGATATTCCCTGAGGCATTTTTCTTTTTCTTTGCTGATCTCTATTAAGGCTTTTTCCAGGCTTTCTTTGAAAAACCGCTGATTTTCATGATGCTTCGCTTCATTTTCCTCTTCTGCCCGGATCTGTCCCTCTTCATAGCCTTTTTGTCTGCCTTCTTCAAATCCTTTCATCTGGGCTTCCTTAAAGATCTGTTCTGCCTTTTCGTTTGCTTCCTGTTCAATAGCAGCTGCTTCTTTCCGGGCTTCTTCTAAAATTTTTTCTTTTTCCCTAAGTGCCAGCTCTGTTTGTTCCTGAATGCATTCCAGATCTTTCTCTGCATCATTTTTTACTTTTAAAGGGACTTCCACTCCCTTTTTATTCTTCTTTTCTGTTTTTATTTCCTGCGTACCTGGTGCTGTAAATACCTGCAAGGGAAGCTCCCAGACCCTGGCTTTATTTTCAAAGCCTGCATCCTGATCAGACAACAATGTTATCGTCATCTCCTCCCTTATTGATTATTACTTCTCCCGCATCTTCTAATTTGCGGATCAGATTAACAATACGCTGCTGTGCCTCTTCCACTTCCTTCAGTCTTACATTGGTAGTGATCTCCAGATCGCTCTTGACTGTTTCTGCCATACGTTTGGACATATTCGCAAAGAATACATTCTTCATATCTTCTGATGCAGTCTTTAATGCATATACAATATCCTTGGAATCGCAATCCCTGATAAAACGCTGTACAGATCTTGGATCCATATCAATGATATTCTCAAACATGAACATCTTGTCCCTAATACTTTTTGACAGTTCCGGATTATCTTTATCCATTTCATCAAATATCTGTTTCTCGTTACCTCGGTCTACATGGTTCATTACATCTGCCACATAATCAATACCGCCCAGGTTCATATTATCCTCACTGGTAATGATCGTAGCAAATTTCCGCTTCATTTCCTCTTCCACAATCGCTATTGCCTCAGGAGATACACGGCTCATATTTGCCATGCCTTCCAGTACCGGTATCCTTTTTTCATTTGGAAGCTGTTCCAGTATCTGGGCCGCCTGCTGAGGATCCATATAGGACATGATCAAAGCGATCACCTGGGGCCGCTCATGCTGGAGCAGGGCAAGAAGGGATTTTGGATCTCCTTTTGTAAAAAAGTTAAATGGCTTGGACTGGAGAGTCTTGGATACTTTTTCCAGAAGATTTCTGGCTGTGGTTTCTCCAAAAGCTTTTTCCAGTACACTTCTGGCATAATCCAGGCCCCCATCTGTCATCATTTTGTGGGTAAGGCACATTTTATAAAACTCATCTAATGCATTCTCCACCTGGGCATTATTTGTTTTTCCAAGTTTTGCTACCTCATAAGTCAGGTCTTCAATTTCCTGTTCACTGAGATATTTGTAAATCTGGGAAGCACGGTCTGCTCCCAAAGACACAACTACCACTGCCGCTTTCGCCCGCGCATCCATTTTATCCAGTTCGGATCCCGCGGTAATATCTGTTATCTTACTTCCCTCTATTTCTGCCATCGTTTCCTCCACCAGTAAGCAGCCAATTCTGGATCAGTTTTGCTGCGATCTGCGGATTTTCATCCACAAAGGAACCGATCTCCTGTTTTAATTTCAGGCTGTGCTGCATTTTCAGATTTAAAATTTCTTCATTTCTCTTAAGTTCGTCGTCCTGTCCCTGAAGCGCCGACTGTTCCTCTTCAGTTAACAAGGATATATTCTCATCGCCGGCTGCAATGGCATTTTGAGGATTTTCAGTAATCGCACCTTCATCCGGTATCTGTTCCAACAGTGCCTGTCTTTCTTCTTCTGACGCTTTCAAATGTTTTCTGCTGAGTATCAGCAAAGCGATCAGCAATACCAGGAGCACCCCGCCTGCCCCTATTGCTATCAGAAGAGGGAATGGAAATTTTGCTTTCTGTGCAGGTGCTGTTACCGGTGTCACATCTACATTTTTACTGGCTGCTGAAAGAGCTCTTATAACTGTGATCTTTGAAGCAGCATCTTCCTGGGTGATGCCTGCAGAATTAGCCACAAGGCTGACCAGATCTGCATCTGCAACTGATGTATCATCTGTATCAATAGTAACGCCTACGGTTATGTTTTCCAGAACACCAGGATCGATCTGACGCTGTTCTTTTGTGGAATTATACAGCCACTCTCTTACTGCACTATTGTTGGAATATGCATCGGTTCCTGTCTGTGTACCTGTCTTGTTCGTATAACGTGGCGTATCTGCATTGGCATCTGCGCCTGCAGTACCTCCATTTCCCGAAGATGTACTTCCTGTATTTTCTCCTGCTGTTTCTTCTTTTTCCAGTAGTCCTGTCTTATCATTCTGGTCGATCTTATCCGGTGTGGTATATTGGACTGTTTCCTGAATCAGCTTCTGCATATTCAGGGTACCTTTTACAGAAACTGCAACTTTTCCCTGTCCATACATTAATTCCAGAACCCGGCGCACATTTCCTGCTATATTTTTTTCTATCTGGCTGGTAAGCTCTGCTACATCTTTGCCTGTCCCCGTAGTACTATCAGCTTCATCTTCACCGCCAACTTCCATCATGGTAGCGGCATCAAATACAGAAACATTGGTAAAATTCATTCCTTTTACAGCCCTGGCGATCAGGTTTTTAATAGCAGCTGCTTTCGTATCTGTCAGTTCCTGTCCAGGATCCATTGTCACCACAACAGAGGCCGATGCATCTGTCTGCTGTGTATCATCCAGTGCATATTTCTGGGTTCCTCCTTCTGCTATGGTCACCTTGGCATCACGTACCCCGTCAAACAATCCGATCTGGGCACCCAGACGATCCTGAAGCTCATACAATGTATATTTTTCCTTATCCTTTTCAGTGCTCATGATCCCCGCATTATTACGGTACATATCATAGGTAAAACCACTTTTAGGATATCCTTTGCTTAGCAATTCCGCCCTGGTCTTATCCACTGTATCTGACATTACCTGGACAGAACCATTTTTATCATTGTATCTGTAGTCAACGCCTTCATCCTGAAGAAGACTCACAACTGCCTGGGCATCTTCTGAACTCATCCCTGTAAACAAGGTACTATACCCTTTTTCCGAACCCATATTCAGGATCAGAAGACCAGCCGCTGCCAGGATAATCGTCCCCGCTGCAATGACTGCGATCATTTTCTTTGTTTTCCCTGGCATCTTCTGCCATGCTCCTTTTAGATTCTGCACTGTTCCATTCATCCTTTGCATTTCCATATAATATAGCAAATATTGTAACCATTCAGTAGGTCTGCGCACATGCTGCGCTGACCGTAAGAACACATAGGCTAGAAAGCAAAAATCCCATCAGCGAAGCTGATCTGGAATGGATTTTTGCTCGTAACTATGAAGGTACTGAATAGTTAC
>SKDY01000400.1_pt1 | contig 36440 bp, 28 predicted proteins | sample 4826591 | NCBI WGS metagenome assembly SKDY01 (sample SAMN11008823, study PRJNA524170) | human gut metagenome | biome: Human fecal sample; material: Feces; isolation source: fecal sample from pouch patient p10, p22 | host: Homo sapiens | place: Israel: Tel-Aviv | collected 2016-06-15 | reverse complement strand
AAACAATTAAATATAAAATTATAATAATATTAGGTATCGTAACAGTCTAAAACATCTATACTATTACCAATGATAACTTTTAAGATTAAAATGTAATTTGATATAGCTTCAAGTTATATCAACATACAACTAAATTATATGAGAATATAGGTCCTATATGCTTTGACAGGCATTATCGATATCTATATACTATTAATTAGATAGTAATTATATTTATAGACATAAAATCAGTAAATTTTAAGTTTCAACTGATCTATATACAATATACTAAAGATTAAGTACACGCTCTACGGATACGCAGAGCTTTTTATTTTGAAGAGGAGGCGTTTCCATGCCCATTTATAACGGAATGCTTCCTGCCATCGATAAAGCAGAAGTAAAACGATACGCAGGACTTCGTCATGCAGAGGATTTTCCACAACAATATGTGGATGAAGCATGTAAAGAAATTCAGTTATTAGCTACACCTAAAGGTGTATATCAAGAATACGATTATGATGCAGAAACAAAGACAGTTTTGAGCAATCCACCGCTTAAGATTGAAGGTTCCATCATTGAAAAACACTTAGAAAAGTCTACAAAAGTCTATGTATTAGGCGTGACAGTAGGTGAAGATGTAGAAATCCGCAGTGAACAACTTTTTAAACAAGGTAATTATACTGTAGGATTACTATTAGATGCAGCGGCTACCACAGCAGTAGAACAAGTAGCTGATCAAGTTAATGAAGTTATCAATACCATCGCTAAAAAACAAGGTTATAAAGCAACATGGCGCTTTAGTCCTGGTTACGGTAACTGGCCATTAGAAATTCAGCCTCAATTAGCTAAAATTATTAAAACAGAGATGATTGGTTTGCAAGTAACGGAGAACTATTTATTGTTCCCACGTAAATCTGTAACAGCTATTATTGGCTTAATGCCAGCTGACCAAGATATTAATACAAAGCGTGGTTGCACATCTTGTTCCCAAAAGGATTGTGCATCTCGTAAATTGCCAGAGAAGGCATCGGTTACCACTAATAACGAAGGAGAAGAGGGCCGTAGTAAAACAACAGCTGAAGTCTCTGGTATTGCTATGAAAGGCCAACCAACAGAATAATGTTTCACGTGAAACATTTCAAAATTTAGGATGATAAAGGAAGATATTTATGTATATATTTGATGGTGCTATGGGCACAATGCTTCAAGCTGCAGGCTTGGAAGAGGGCTATTGTCCAGAATTATTTAACGTAGAAAAACCAGAAGTAGTAAAGAATATTCACGCTCAATACTTACAACATGGCAGTGATGTTATTACTACAAATACATTCGGTGCTTGTGGTCTTAAGTTAGAAGATTACGACTTACAAGATCGCGTAAGAGAAATCAATATTGCAGCTGTAAAAGTTGCAAAAGAAGCTATTGCAGAGGTTAAACCATCTGCTCGAGTGGCTGGTTCTATGGGTCCTACAGGTCGTTTCTTGCAACCATTAGGCAATATGAGCTTTGACTCTATTTATGACACATACCGTGAACAAGCAGATGCATTGATTGAAGGTGGCGTAGACTTCATTATTATTGAAACTATCATCGACGTACAAGAAATGCGTGCCGCTTTATTAGCATCTCTTGATGCTCGTGAAGCAGCAGGGAAGACAAAAGAAGATGTACAAATCATCTGTCAATTTTCTTTCAGTGAAGACGGCCGTACTATTACAGGTACACCACCAGCAGTTGCAACTACTATCGTAGAAGCAATGGGTGCAGATATCATTGGTATCAACTGTTCTCTTGGACCTGAACAAATCACACCACTCATTGAGGAAATCGCTAGTGTTACAAACTTACCAATTAGCTGCCAACCAAATGCAGGCATGCCTCAATTAATCAATAAACAAACTGTATTCCCACTTACAGCAGAAGAAATGGGTCCATTGATGCTTCCAATTGTAGATGCAGGTGCAAGCTATGTAGGTGGTTGCTGTGGTACAACACCAGCTCATATCCAATCTATTTCTGACGCTGTAAAAGCACATACACCTAAAGAACGTGCTCATATTGAACCTAAAACAATCATTACAAGCCGTACTAAATTGTTGGAATTAGGTCATCATACAAAACCTCTTATAATCGGTGAACGTATCAATCCTACAGGCCGTAAAATTCTTGCTCAAGAGTTACGTGATGGCTCTTTCATCCGCGTAAAACGCGATGCTTTGGACCAAGTAGAAGCGGGTGCAGATATCCTCGACGTAAACATGGGTGTAGCTGGTATGGACCAAACTCCATTGATGGAACGTGCTATCTTTGAATTATCCATGCTCGTTGAAACTCCATTGTCTATCGACACATTGGATCCAGCAGCCATGGAAGTAGCCCTTAAAAACTATCCAGGCCGCGCCCTAATCAACTCCGTAAATGGGGAAGAGGAGTCCATCACACACGTTATGCCATTGGCTAAACGTTATGGTGCTGCTTTGCTTTGCTTGCCAATCTGCAGTGGCGACTTACCTGAAAAAGCAGAAGACCGCGTTGCTTTAGCTGAAAGTATCGTAAATCGTGCCTATGGCTATGGTCTTCAACCACACGACTTATTACTTGATCCATTAGTGTTAACACTTGCTAGCGGTGAAGATAGTGCACGCCAAACTTTGCGTACATTACAGTTATATAAAGAGAAATTTGGCTTCCCAACAGTAATGGGCTTGTCTAACATCTCCTTCGGTATGCCACAACGCCCTTACTTGAACGGCCAATTCTTAACAATGGCTTTAGCATGTGGCTTAACTACACCTATTATGAACCCTCTAAACTATCCAGCGAAAAAAGCATTTGTTTCTAGCACTACATTATTAGGTTGGGATCCAGGTTCTGCTCAGTTCATCAAAGAATACGGTTATGAAGACGAAACAAGTGCTCCTGGTAACGCTGCTCCAAAAGGCCCTGAAAAGAAATCTTTCGACAGCAATGATCCACTCGCTAATATCCGTGCTTGCGTAGAGCAAGGAGAAAAAGAGGCTATTATAGACCTTGTTAAAAAAGCATTAGCCGATGGTATTGATCCATTAGACCTTACTAAAAAAGGTTTATCTGAAGCGATGAACGTAGTAGGGGATAAATTTGGTTCTGGTAAATTATTCTTGCCACAAGTAATGCTTGCTGCTGAAACAATGCAGGCTGCTTTCAACACAATTAAAGAAATCATTCCTGCTAGTGAAAGTTTAGATAAAGGCACAGTTGTTGTAGCAACAGTTAAAGGCGACATCCACGATTTAGGTAAAAATATCGTAGCGGCCTTACTTGAAAACAACGGTTATAAAATTGTCGACCTTGGCAAGGACGTTGATCCAGAAGTCATCGTTCAAGCTATTAAAGACAACAAGGCGGCTCTCGTTGGTATCTGTTCCTTGATGACTACCACAATGCCTCAAATCGATAATACTGTTGCTGCTATCCGCGCTGCAGGCCTTAATACTAAGGTCATGGTTGGTGGTGCCGTAGTATCTCAAGAATACGCAGATCAAGCGGGCGCAGATATCTACGCTAAAGACGGCATCGCTGCCGTTAACCACGCAAATAATTACTTTGAGACATTAGAAAAATAATTTCTGATTTACATGACACAAAACAAGGTGAAAGCTCATCTTAAAAACTTATTTTAATGGTGAAAACCACTTAAAGGATTAAACAAGATAAGCTTTCACCATATGTATAGATCAAGAGGTACATGATGACATTAAGAGAGAAACATCAACAAGGGAAATTCACCATTACTGTTGAATTAGACCCACCAAAGAGTAGTTCTGCTCAAAAGGTATTTGACCAAGCATCGCGTTTAAAAGGGAAAGTAGATGCTATCAACATCGCTGACAGCCCTATGTCCAAGATGCGTATGAGCCCAATTTCCTTGTCCTATTTGTTACAACATAACGAAGGCATTGAAACTATCTTCCACCTTACATGCCGTGACCGTAACATCATCGGCTTACAATCCGAATTACTAGGCGCTGCAGCACTGGGTGTAAATAATATCTTAACCCTTACTGGTGACAAACCAGATAATGGGGACCACCCATTTGCACAATCCGTATTTGAAGTAGACTGCATGGGCTTGCTCAATATCGCTAAAACATTAAATGCTGGTAAAGACTTGGCAGGTAATGATTTAGATGAGCCTACAAACTTCTACATCGGTGCTACTGGCAATCCTGGTGCACCAGACTTAGAAATTGAACGTCAAAAATTAGCAGCTAAAATTAAAAATGGTGCGCACTTCGTACAAACACAACCAATTTACGATTTAGAACAAGCAAAACGTTACATCGACAAAATGTCCGAATTTGATGTGCCTATTATGCTTGGTTTAATTCCACTTAAAAGCTTCAAAATGGCTACATATTTACATGAAAAAGTGCCTGGGATTAACCTTACACAAGAAATCCTAGACCGTGTAGAAAAGGGCGGTAAAGAAGCGGGTACAGAAATCGCTATCGAAACCTTGGAACAAATCAAAAAAATCGCTGCAGGCGTACATATTATGCCTTTAAACGATATCGATACAACATTACATATCATTGACCACGTATAAGTCATTGTAATATTATCATAGGATAAGAAAAGAGAAAGAGGATGCAAATCTTAGATTTGCATCCTCTTGTTGTTTATATAAAGCAGAATTTGTTTATATTGTGCTTACAAGCAACTATATTCCCCTTTAAAGATTACACTAACGGTTTGTCTTTAATTTCTTTTGGCTTACGTGGGTATTGTTTTGGTGTTTTACCTGTTTTCTTAATGTACAGGATTGCTCGTTTATCATCTAAGGTTGGCAGAGTAACGGTACGTACTTCTTCAATATTAGCTTTTAATGTGCTAAGAGCTTTATTGGATTCTCCCACTTCTTCTTCGTAGATAGCTCCTTTTAAAGCCACCACGTAGCCACCTTCTTTTACATAAGGTACGGTCCATTCTAAAAGAATAGGTAATCTTGCTACTGCACGGCTCGTAGCAATATCGAAGCTTTCACGATAATCTTGATGACTAAGATCCTCTGCACGACCATGTAAGGTAGTACAGTTCGTCAATTTAAGCTCATCTATAACGGATTCAAGGAATGTAAGACGTTTTTTCAAAGAATCAAACAAAGTGACCTTTAGGCTACGATCATAGATAGCCAATGGAATGCCAGGGAAACCAGCACCAGTACCTACATCGATAATAGACATGCCAGATTTAATAATATTTGGATCGTAGCAGGAAAGGGAGTCGATCATGTGCTTCACTACAACCTCTTTCATATCTGTAATACCAGTGAGGTTGAGATATTTATTTGTTTCAATCATGCGCGCATAGTACACGTAAAAGTCCTTTGCCTGCTCTTCCGTACAAGGCAAACCAAATTGGCTCATTTGCTCCATCATGTATGAAACAAATTCAGACTCAGGTGCTATAGGCACATCATATTTCTCTTTCATAAGTACTCCTAATAAATTATTCGATATTTATATAAAGTAAAAACTATCTACATTTATTTAATAAAACTCATGTCATATGACATATCATATAGGCAAAACTATGTATTTAACAATATATGAGATATCAAAATAGTATTTCGATTTTCAGATGCTATAAAACTCAAAAATTTGCGTTATACGGTGCTTTTAATATATTTTATATAAGTTTATATACGAAAACTAATAATATGACCATATAAGCGAAATATTTAAGTCATTTTTTTTTATATTATAGCATATTCTCAACTCATTCTCATTTATAAATAAATATATAGGACCTGCGTAACACAAAATAGGGTAGGGGAGAAATGTTATACCCGTATTATCATTTAAAACAATTAATTGAGAAATCGGTCCATCTTTTTAACCTGCTTTTTCAACCTTTTGTTACATTTCCAAATCCTTATTCTATTTCAATGCAAATCAAAATTTCTTTACCATCCAATCAATAATTGTAAACCTATTTTGTTAATCTTTTACCACATCTATTTTCAGTTTCCTTATACAACTTTTCATCAACTAAATTTCACAGTTTATTTCTAATTTATCACCATGAACTTTTCTTCACTTACAAAATATTTTGTCTATTCTGAATGTACACGTGATGTACTTCTCTAGTGTACATATTTTAGGCGTAGAACAATATGTATTTTATAAATATTCACGCCAATATACAAATCCTTACTAATGTCGCTCTCTTTTATATAGATAAAAAACTTGCTAATTATTCTATTTATAGATACACTACCATTAATAGGGAGGTGATACCCATGAAACAGAAATGTATGTGGCTATTATTTAAAATGGGACTATCATTATTTACTCCAGACTATATGAGCGAAGGTCGAGAAATCGATGAACATCAAGAAAGAGAAGCCTTATAACACAAAAAGCTAGCTAATCACACATTAGCTAGCTTTTTTATATGCAATCCCATATTTTATTTGCTTCGATTGTATTGTTCCAATTGAATTAGCAGAACAGATACGTCCGCTGGGGATACGCCAGAGATACGGCTTGCTTGGCCGATGGAGTGAGGGCGGATTTTATTGAGCTTTTGTTGAGCTTCAAGAGAAATGCCCTTAATTTGTGTATAGTCCCATTCTTTTGGAAGAATTTTTTCTTCTAGTTTGCGAACCTTATCAACTTGGTCCATTTGCTTTTTGATATAACCTTCGTAGGTAATGGAGATATCAACAGCTTCTTCAACGTCAGGCGTATAGCGTTTTAAACCAAATGCATCAGCTACGATAGCATAGGAGAGTTCATTACGTTTTACTAAATCATAAGCGTGAATACCTGTTCTAATAGGTGCTGTACCTAAACTTTCAAGCAAAGCTTGGGTTTCCTTGGATGGATTTACAGGTGTATTTCGCAACATGTCCATTGCTTCTTCGATAGCAGCTTTCTTAGCTGTAAATTTAGCCCAACGATCGTCTTTTACAAGACCGATAGCACGACCTTTTTCAGTAAGGCGCATATCCGCATTGTCTTGACGAAGCAATAGACGGTATTCGCTACGGCTCGTCATCATACGGTACGGTTCGTTTGTACCTTTTGTTACAAGATCATCGATAAGAACACCGATGTATGCTTCAGAGCGAGCAAGGATAAATGGTTCTTTACCTTCAAGCCATAAAGCTGCGTTAATACCCGCCATGAGACCTTGAGCAGCCGCTTCTTCATAGCCAGATGTACCATTAGCTTGACCAGCAGAGTAGAGGCCTTCAATATGTTTCACTTGAAGGGCTGGTGTCAATTGAGTTGGGTTCAAGCAATCGTATTCAATAGCATACGCAGGGCGCATGATCTCTACATTTTCTAAACCAGGAATAGTACGAAGGAACGCATATTGAACATCCATAGGAAGGGATGTACTCATACCTTGTACGTACATTTCGTTTGTGCCTGTACCTTCTGGTTCTACGAATAATTGATGGCGTTCTTTATCAGCAAAGCGCACCACTTTATCTTCGATAGAAGGGCAGTAACGAGGACCAACGCCTTCAATTTTACCGCTATACATTGGAGCCCGGTGAATATTGCTCGTAATAATTTCGTGCGTTTCTTTATTAGTATATGTCAACCAACATACATCTTCATTACGATTGATCCATTCATCCATAAAGGAGAAGGAGTGGTGATGTGTATCGCCTTCTTGAACCTCCATGTTTTCAAGGTTAAGAGTTCGTTTATCTACACGAGCTGGCGTACCAGTCTTAAAACGCATCAACTCAATGCCATTATCTAGCAAGGATTGAGAAAAGTGTTCCGCTACGCGTTGACCATTTGGGCCACCCACGTAATCGATATCACCGATGAGGATTTTACCTTTCAAATAGGTACCTGTACAAAGAACGACAGCTTTAGCACCATAGAATTCGCCAAGCTCTGTAACGATACCTGTTACTTTGCCGTCCTCAACCTTAAGCTCGGTCACCATGATTTGCTTAACGTTGAGGTTCTCTGTATTTTCAATGGTTTGTTTCATCAAATGTTGGTATTTGATTTTATCGGATTGGCAACGCAACGAATGAACGGCAGGGCCTTTACCCATGTTGAGCATACGCATTTGAATAGCCGTAGCATCCGCGTTGATACCCATTTGACCGCCTAAAGCGTCAAGTTCATAAACAAGATGGCTTTTACCAGGACCACCAACGGCAGGATTACATGGCATAAGCGCAATATTATCTAAACTGATGGTCGCCATCAACGTGCGATGACCCATGCGGGCAGCGGCGAGAGCCGCCTCACAACCAGCATGACCTCCACCGATGACGATGACATCATAATTATCTACTGTGTACATATCAATTGAATTCCTTATATTTGTTACTTATCTTATTGTGAAAGTTTATCCCAGAGCACAGGTCCTCACTGTGAAAATTTTAAAGTGATGCTTGGATTTGATCCTGAGTACAGGTCGCTAGCTGAGCATTTTTCTTCGAAAAATTGCACACTCCGAGCAAAGTGATGCTTGGGTTTAGTCCAGAGTCCAGTTCCTCACTGTGAATTTTCTTTAGGCTACGTTGTAGCCTAGAAAATTTTACGTTCGGAACAAAGTGATGCAGTGTCTTCCCCAGGGTCCAGGTCGCTCGCTGGGCATTTTTCTTCGAAAAATTGCACACTCCGAGCAAAGTGATACTTGGGTTTAGTCCAGAGTCCAGTTCCTCACTGTGAATTTTCTTTAGGCTACGTTGTAGCCTAGAAAATTTTACGTTCGGAACAAAGCGATGCAGTGTCGTTCCCAGGGTCCAGGTCGCTCGCTGGGCATTTTTCTTCGAAAAATTGCACGCTCCGACCAAAGTGAAGCTTGGGTTTCATCGTCACTAACGCTCCTCTGCTCCCTCAAGCCCTACTTTATTTACCAAGGCAGAAACGGCTAAATAGTTCGTCGATCATGCTTTCACGGATGGTGTCGCCTGTGATGTCGCCTAGTAGTTCCCAGGCGCTGCGCAGGTCGGTAGCTACAAAGTCTACTGGCATGCCCATGTCGATGGAGGAGAGAGCTTGTTCGACTTGTACCTTTGCTTGTTCCATGAGGCTAATGTGGCGCACATTACTGATCATGGCGCTATTGTCTTGTTTAACGCGACCGCCATAGACGAGTTCTTGTACCCATTTAGAGAGAACTGCAGAGCCTTCGCCTTCTTTGGCACTAATGCGTTCGATAGCTGTAAAAGTTCCATGTTCTTTAATATTTTCGTCTGTAACGACTTGTGCCACATCGGACTTATTAAGGAGTACGATGGTATTCAAACCGCTCACAGAGGTCAAAATTTCGATTTCTTCAGGGGTTAATGGAGTAGACCCGTCGATAACGCAGAGCACGATGTCTGCTTTGTTGATATAATCGCGAGCACGTTCAACGCCGAGGGCTTCCACCGTATCTTGTGTATCACGGATACCTGCTGTATCGATGAGGCGCAAGGAAATGCCTTCAACGGTCATATATTCTTCAATACTATCCCGTGTCGTACCAGGAATATCCGTTACGATAGCGCGGTTTTCACGCAAGAGAGCGTTCATCAAGCTCGATTTACCGGCATTTGGACGGCCTACGATAACCGTTGTAATACCATCGCGAATAAGACGTCCTGTATTCGCTGTAGACAAGAGATCATCCATAGCTTTCAAAATAGGCTCTAGTTGTTCACGAACCTCTTGGCTCGTTACGTCCTCAATATCCTCTTCAGGATAGTCGATGGTTACCTCTAAATGAGCAATCATAGCGATGAGCTGTTCACGCACATCTTTCACAAAGGATGAAACGGTCCCATCTAGCTGCGATACAGCGAGAGAGAGGGAGTCCTCCGTTTTTGCTTCAATAATATCAATAATCGCCTCTGCTTGAGTGAGGTCGATACGTCCATTCATAAAGGCGCGCTTCGTAAATTCACCGGCCTCGGCCATGCGCACATCGTGGTTTACCAGCAATTTCAGAATTTGTCGAACCGGTACAATGCCGCCGTGACATTGAATTTCTACCACATCTTCAGCCGTGTAAGAATGGGGGCCTTTCATTAATAACACAAGAACCTCGTCGATGGTCTTGTTCGTTGCCGGGTCCACAATGGTTCCATATTGAATCGTTCTGTTTTGGCGGTCCATCAAAGGCACCGTGCCAGCGCTCTTGAACAGGCTATTTACAATAGGAAAACTATCCTTGCCGCTGACCCGAATAATACCAACCCCGCCAATGCCGGGCGGCGTCGCAATGGCCGCTATTGTATCATCTATATACATAAAAATCTCCGTATTTCGATTATCTAGTATTTGCTTTTGTATATGTTCTTCGCCTGTGAAAGTTAAACTAAACTAATCTTTGCATGCGAAGATTAACTTAGGTTAGCTTTCACCATAACCTAAAGAATAAAGAGGACAGCCCTCAAGCAACCGATGATCTCAGTTACTTGAAAGCTGCACCACTATATTTTATTTTTTGTACGTAATCACAACGTGACGGAACGGTTCGTCCCCTTCACTGTTGGTAACAACGTTTTTGTCCCCTTGAAGGGCAGTGTGAATGATTTTACGTTCAAAAGCATTCATTGGTTCTAAGGAAACCTTTTGACGATTACGTTTTACCTTAGAAGCCAAGCGTTTCGCGAGATTTACCAAGGTTTCTTCTCGACGAGAACGATAGTTTTCCACATCTACAACGATATGGCAGTGGCCAGATACATCCTTGTGAGCCACGAGATTTGTTAAGTATTGAATAGCATCCAATGTTTGACCATGTTTGCCGATCAAAATACCCAAATCTTCGCCGTGCACTTGGAATGTAATCTTATCTTTAGTCATCATTTTTTCGATAACCACAGTGAGGCCCATTTGAGTAAACATATCATCGAGGAATTGTTTACCTTTTTCAGCGATTTCTTGTTGATCTTCTTTTGAAAGTTCCTTTTTAGAAGATTTTTCTACAACATCACCTTCAGAAGTTTCAACTGCTGTATCTTGTACTTCTGTTTCACTTGTTGCTACTGGATTGGAAGCAACAGCTACAGATTGTTCTTCTACATGAGCTACTTCTTCTTGCGTAGCAGTTTTAGCTACAGATGTGAAGAATAAGCGAACAACTGCTGGTTTACGACCAATGCCCAAGAAGCCATTAGAAGGTTGTTCCAAGACTTTAGTTTCTACCAATTCTTGGCCTTCTGCAGCCAATTGAGCTACGCCTTTGGCAATGGCATCTTCAATGGTTTTAGCAGATACATCGATAAATTCCATAGTGTCTCCTATTTCTTAGCTTCTAAGCTTTTATAAATGAAATGTTGTTGCACAAATTGGAATACATTGGATACGATCCAGTAAATAACTAAGCCAGATGGGAAGTTAAGGGAGATGTAACCAATGAATAAAGGCATAAAGATTGTCATAATCTTTTGTTGTTGCGCAGCAGCACCAGTTGCACCGCTACTAGTTTGCTTGGACATAATCCATGTAGATAATGCACTCAATACTGGCAAAATGTACATTGGATCTGGTTCGCCAAGACTAGGAAGCCATAAGAATTGTACATAGTTTTGATCGTATGGATAGCCTTGTAAAGCGTAGAAGATAGCGATCAAGAATGGCATTTGCACCAATAAAGGCAAACAACCAGCCAATGGGTTAACACCCATTTCTTTGTACAATGCACCCATTTCCGCTTGAAGTTTTGCAGGATCGTTTTTGTATTTATCTTGCAATTCTTTCATGCGAGGCTGTAACTCTTGCATAGCCTTCATGGATTTGATTTGTTTTACAGTAAGTGGTGCCAAAACCGCTTTAATAACGATTGTTAAAAGGATAATAGCCACACCGTAGCTTGGATAGCCTACCATTTGAGTTAATTGGAACGCATAGGTTACCAATGTAGTCATCAATTCAACGATAGGGTGGAATATACTACTTAAGAATTCCATTGTTTCTCCTTTTTCTTACAGTCCGAAACTGTCCTTTGCGCATCTATATATCGTTATGGTATGGTCTAAATTTCATCCATACAGATGCTCAGGTATTTCCAAAACTATGCTAGATGTTTTTTGTGAAAGTTGCTTTCACAGAACGCAAAACCAGCCTAATCCAAAATAGATTATGGCACTGGATCGTAGCCACCCTTGTGGAAAGGATGGCAGCGAAGAATGCGTTTTAAACCCATCCAGCTACCTTTCAAAGGACCATATTTTTCGATGGCCTGCAAAGTATATGTGGAACATGTCGGATAATAACGGCAACATCCAGGTTTTAAGGGAGATATGGCAAGCTGATAGAACCTAATTAAAAGTCGTAAAAGCGTAGTTATACAGCGTTTCATGGAAACCTCCATATACACAAAAAAGGACCAAAGCCTCTAACTTGTGGTCCTATTTATTATTTTGTATCAACAATTTGCTTTTTCGCAAGAGATACAAAATTTCCTTTTCCGCTTTTTCGTAGGTAGCGTTTTTCAGAGGGCCACGTCCAACAATTACGATATGATACCCTTCGCGTATGGCATGTTGATTGAGGCGATACACCTCTTTCATAAGCCGTCTAGCTCGGTTGCGCTCAACAGCACAACCAACCTTTTTGCCGGTTACAAAACCAATGCGCGTAGATTGCTTCGCCACGGGCATACGATAAAGTACACACATACGGCCTACTTCGTATTTTCCGTGCTTATACACAAGGCGATATTCATTATTGTGCGTCAGTCGTCTTGCTTTATCGAGGCAATAATCCATATGCATTGTCCTTAAGTCCTAAGAATAGAAAAACTTGGCAGCAGCGCCAAGTTTTTTCTCCTGCCTAACAGCTATTATATTATGCAGATAAGCGTTTTCTGCCTTTTGCACGTCTTCTTTTTAAAACGAGACGGCCACCGATAGTTTTCATGCGTTCACGGAAACCATGGGTACGTTTTCTCCAAAGAGTATTTGGTTGGTAAGTACGTTTCATTAGTAAAACACCTCCTCGTCATTTGTATTGTTTTACTTATACCATAACAGGGTAATTATAGAGTTAAAACGTAAATTTGTCAATATAATAAAGGCATTCTGCTTGTGAGTTCTTGTATTTCTATAATAATTCTATCACACATTTCATCCAATAATTGATGTTACGTTTCCAGGGGGAGGAATATAGGGCTCCTTCATCGCTCCATACGACACGTAAAGTCGCTCAAAAGGACCCTATATTCCCTCCCTAAGTAAACCCCAATGTCACCTTACACACCACTACAAGATGTAAACGTAACATCAATTTATAGCAACACAAGAACTCACATTCTAATATTTTTTATATAAGACAAATTTATATTTTGATCTCTAGTTGGAAGGAGGGGAGGAATAGATGTGGTTTTCTCCCTCCATACGACACGTTTTGGTCAAAAATCCACATCTATTCCTGCTCCCAACACATTCTAATGACTACTATAACACCTACCGCCAGTATAAAAAGTAGTATCAGTTTTTATAGCAAATCTAAAAGTCTTTCAGAATACGGATCTAAGATTTAACAAATCTTACCTTTTAACCTCTAGTTGTGGAAAGGGGGCAAGTAGATGCTGTTAATTTCCTCTGACTTCTCTCCCCAATTTTCATTTAAGTTGTGTAGATAACGTTTTATAAACAGATCTAATGTAGATTGCTAAAAGGTATATCTATTACTTTTCCAGTTGTGTGTATAGAAATTATAAAATTATCTGGTTGGAGGAGGGGAAGTGAAACTACTTTTTGAGTGACTTACGCGTCGTATGGAGCGATAAAAGTAGTTTTCAGTCCTCCCCCAAAAGTAATTGATGAACAAAAGATGAGATAATTACTGAGTTATTAACATTTCTCCTTCAGATAATCAAAAGTTATCCACAGAATAAATGACAAACTAGTGATTTTTTGGTACAATCATACTTGAAATTAGGAAAAAGTATATATTTTTATAAATTTTTGTTGGATAACTTTTAAGGTTATCCACATTTTTTCTCTTTTAACCTGTGTAATCTATAAAGTCAGTTATTATCTGGTTGGAAGAGAATTTTATTTTCACTTATTCACAGGTTGTGCACAGGTTATTCACAGGAATAACAGGTTTTTCCACAGCTTTCACAAGAGTTATACACATTATTCCTAAAGTTATACACATCTATCACAATAGTTATACACAAGAGGCACGTCATGCAGTCATTTGATTTGAATAATATATGGGAACATATATTGCAAGAGGCGAAAAAGAACATGCAACATTTGCCTGACGCATTGTACTTGCGCGTCACGTCATCGTTGATTCCCATGTCTCTCGACAGTCATTCGATCCATATAGGGGTCATGCAAACATTTGTTAAAAACTTAATCGATCAGCAGCCACAGATCAGCAAGGCTTTGCAGGATGCTATTACTACAGTTATCGGTTCCCATCGGGATATGGTGTTATTTGATTTCAATCAAGAGAGTGTAGATACTACCTTTGTTGATGAAAGTCTCATCGATGATGCACCTGTAGTGGCTCCACCGATGCCATTACCGCCTGTGGTAGAGGAAAAAGCTCAACAAGATGAGTTCTATAAACCAATCTATCAAGAGCCTGTCTATATCGACCGCGCTCCGGCGCCTGTGGAAATCCCAGATGAGCCAATGGTAGCGCCTAGTAAAACAGTTGAAACTACAACACCTACATTACAGTCTGATAATGTACCTGTGGATTTATCCTTATCTAACCTTAATCCAGCGTACCGTTTTGACAACTACGTTACAGGCAACGCGAACCGCATTCCATTTGGGGCGGCTCAAAATGTAGCTGAGTTCCCAGGCGGCGACTATAATCCGCTCTTTATCTATGGTCCATCAGGTCTAGGTAAAACGCATTTGATGCACGCCATCGGCAACGCTATCAAGGAAAATCATCCTCACATGAAGGTTATGTCCATTACGAGCGAAAACTTTATGAACATTTTCGTAGAAACATTGCAGCGTAACCAAGGTAAATTGTTCCGCAACACATTCCGCAACATCGACGTGCTCATGATTGACGATATTCAGTTCCTTGAAAGTCGTGAAAGTACGAAAACTGAGCTATTTAATACGTTCAATGAGTTATTAAATAACAATAAGCAAATCGTCCTCACCTCTGATACGATGCCAAACGATATGGAGCAATTCGAAGACCGTCTTCGTTCTCGTTTCCAAGCAGGCTACATTGCAACAATGGAAAATCCAGATTTAGAAACGCGTATCGCTATCTTTAGATCCTTACTCGAAAGAGAATATAAGAAAAACCGTATTATCCGCATCGATAACGACTCTATCAACTACGTGGCGCTTCAATTCAGCGAAAACGTCCGTGTATTGCAAGGTGCTTTCACCAAATTAATCGGTACCGCATCCATCGATCAACGTCTTGAATCTATCGATCTAGAATACACTAAACAAGCCTTGGCTGGCCTCGTTCATACCGAAGAGGTGAACATGGTAACTATTGAAAGTATTCAGAATTTTGTAAGTTCTTATTTCAATATTAAAAAGCAAGACTTGCTCGGCAAAAAGCGTAAAGCACAGTTCGCATTCCCACGCCAAGTGGCTATGTATCTATGCCGCGATATGATTAATGAAAGTTATCCGCAAATCGCAGCTGCATTCTCTCGTGACCATACGACAATTCTCCATGCGTACGATAAAATCACGAAGGAAATTGAACGAAACGAAGAAACTAAAAACATGATTTCTGAAATTAAACAGAAATTAACAACCTGTGGATAACTCTGTGGATATATTGTGCGTAACTTTGTGGATATCCTAAAAACCGCACTCCGCTGTGAGTATGTGGATAAGTGGTTACAAACTATCAACATAGTTATACACAACCAAGAAATCGCACAGTTAGTAGCGCCAATTCACTTTTACACATATGAACAGGCCCCTACTATTACTACTACTAAAACTAACAAACAATCAAAAAACCAGTAGAAACAGATCTATCGCAGAATATCTATAGAGCATCTACGGTAGCAAACATAGAATATTACAAACAAGAGAAGTAGTTATTAGTGCTTCTACACTATATGTAAATCGTAAATACAAACAAATAGAAAATATAATGTGAAGCAAAGTAATAATCTACAAATAAAAATAATAAATTATTAGTAATCAATATATACATCTTAAAGGAGTTATAAATGCATATTACATTCCCAAAAGCAAATCTCCAAAAAGCAATCAACGTATTGCAAAAGGTATCTCAAAATAAAACAAGTTCCAACTTACCAGGTGCGATCTACATGACAACAAAAAATGGTCAAGTTGAATTGCAAGGTAACGACTTTGAACTCGGCATTCGTTTAACAATCGACGGCGACATTAAAGAACCTGGTACATTAGTTGTAGGTTCCCGCTATTTCCAAGAATTAATTCGCAAATTACCAGGCGATACAATCGAACTTTACAAACCAGAGGACGGTAATTCTTTAACAATCACATCTGGTTCTTCCGAATTTAACCTCGTAACATTACATCCAGATGATTTCTCCTTGGTTGAACAAATTCACGACCAAGATCATGTAAACATCGATAGCTTTGCTATGAAAGAACTCATCGATTTAACAAACTACGCAGCTGCAACAGACGAAGATCGTCCTGTATTTACTGGTGCTCTTCTTGAAATTAAAGAAAACGAAGTCACTATGGTTGCTACTGATACACACCGCATGGCTGTTAAAAAAATTACTATCGATGAACCAGCAACTACGCCAATGCGCGCTATCATTCCTACAAAAACGTTGGCTGAAGTATCTCGTTTATTACCAACAGATAATCCAGCAATGATCAACATCATTTGGAATCGCACACAAATCGTATTCAACTTTGAATCTATTTACATTATTTCTCGTTTGATCGAAGGTACTTACCCTGAATATGAAAAGGTAATTCCTTCCCAATTCGACTCTAGCGCTGTTATCGACCGCCGCGAATTCGCTGGTGCTGTTGACCGCGTATCCTTGTTGGCTAAAGACATCAGCTATAACGTAATTCGTTATGATTGGGCTGAAAGCAATGTAACATTGTCTACTCAAAATACTGAAATCGGTATGGCAAAAGAAGACGTAGCTGTTGAATTTAAAGGCACACCTTTCACAATCTCCTTCAACGGTCGCTACATATCCGACATCTTGCGCCACAGCACAGGCGACAACATCCACTTATTCTTAAAACAAAACGGTCCTGTTGTCATTCGCCAAGACAATAATCCGAACTATACATACGTAGTAACACCAGTTCGTACGAACGCTTGATCTTAAATAGGATTGTGTTTTTTAAGAAGAATATTATTACGTTGTATATTTTACTGAATTAATATACAAATCTATATTAGGTAATGATGATTAAAAGTCATCGTTACCTAATTCCCATATAGTTATAAATTGTCCACTATAGGAGGACGTTATGAAAGAGCAACAGCAGGTACCCATTCATACGGAGTACATTCAAATTGATCAGTTGTTGAAGTTAGAAGGCATTATCGAAACGGGTGGTCAAATTAAATCCTTTATCGATGAAGGTATCCTTACTTTGAATGGTCAAGTTGTGACAGAAAAGCGCAAGAAATGCCATGTTGGGGACGTGATTTCTTGTGAAGGTCTCGATGTAGATCTAGTGATTACTCAAGAGGAGGCATAATCGGTGAGAATTGACTCACTGCAATTATTCCAGTTTCGTAATTACAAGGATGTAACGATTCAGTTCAATCCGGAGATTATCGTTTTGCACGGCACCAATGGGGCTGGTAAGACTAATATCCTCGAATCGATTTATGTAGGTACCATTGGTAAAAGTCATCGAACCAACGATACGTCAGATATGCTCATGTTCAATGCTGAGGAAGCAGGTATTGTAGTAAAGTTCGAAAAAAAGGATACGCCACAAAAGGTGAATATTAAGTTATTTCGCCAAGGCCCTAAGGATATTCGCTTAAACGATACTAAAATATCTCAAAAAGAACTGATTGGTACATTAAATACAGTTATCTTCTGTCCTGAAGATTTACAACTCATCAAAGGAACGCCGTCTGGACGTAGACGTTTTCTAGATATGGAAATCTCTCAGACGAGTGCTACCTATTATCATCAGTTAATGCAGTATAATCGGTTATTACAGCAGCGCAATGCGATCCTTAAAGAATATAGAGGAAAGCAAAATATTCCTCTTGAAGAATGGGATTTGCAACTAGCCGATATGGCGAGCTTTATCGTAAAGAAACGGTTAGAAAGCTTGAAGAAAATTAATCTTCTCATCGATTTGATGAATCGTAAATTGACCGGTGGTCTTGAGAATTTAACCATCGGTTATGAACAGCCCTATATGGACAATGGTTCATTAGAATATACAAAGGAAGGCTTTTACGAGCGCATTAAAGCAGCATTGCCACAGGATCGTCATAGGATGACCACCAGCGTAGGTCCTCACCGCGATGATCTTAGATTTTTCTCTGATGCGATGGATTTAAAGAAATTTGGATCCCAAGGGCAGCAACGAACGGCTGTATTGTCCTTAAAGTTGAGTGAGCTTGAGTTTATTAAGTCCGAGGTTGGGGAATATCCAGTTCTTTTACTAGATGATGTATTGAGCGAACTTGATGAGTCGAGACGAGCGAATTTATTGCAGTTTATTCATAAACGCATTCAAACATTTATTACTACTACAGATATTCACGATTTTAAAGATTTGAAATCGGTTCAATTTATTTCTTGTGAAGGAGGAAAGGTTCAGTATGGACAGCCTTGATCTTTGTTTACCAAAGGCCTTATCAAAACTGAATTTACTGGAACAATATAAATTAAATACCCTCGTTCACAAGTGGCGTGATGTAGTGGGCGATGTTATAGCAGAGCATACGAAAATTGTGTCTATTAAGCCGCCAGACATGGTTATCAGTGCAGATAACTCCATGTGGATGCAGGAATTACAGATGCAAAAACGGCGTATCATTGAGGCTGTTAACAAGTATTACCATCAAGAGGTGATCAAAGATATTCGCTTCATTATGAAACGTCAGAGCTATGTGAAAGCAAATACTGATACATCGATTTCATTGCCTGATGAACAGCTTATTACAAAACGTATTAATTTCGCAGACATCGTACTTTCAAAAGAAGACGTAGAAGCCATCGACAAATCATTAGAGAAGACAGATAACGAAGAATTACGAGCTGCTTTCAGAAAAGTACAAATTACGGCTCGAAAGCGGGAAATCTATTTAGAGCAGCATGGGTATCATCGTTGTAAGCGATGTGGTATGCATATGGAATCTAAAAGAGAAATCTGTCCGACCTGTGAATATGAATTGCATCGCGCTCATATTAAGGACATTAAGGCGGTTATTAGAAAGTATCCGTACTTTAAATACAGCGACTGTCAGCAGTTTATACAGTGTACCTTCCCAGACTTTGCAGAAGCGATGCGGGAATCTATATACTTTTACTTAGATAAAATTTATAAAGGGTCCATCAATCGCCGTCATATGTATATGGTGGCCATGCTCATCACTCATAAGAAGCCTGATGAGTTAACGGATCAGCATGTTATTAATTTGTGCAACAAATATCGATATAAGTTCCTTGCAGAAGAAGAACAGCGGAAAATCGATTCATTAAATGGGACATTAGAAAAGTAGAGGAGGGATTCCTATGTACGTTCATATTGGGGATACTGTTTCCGTGCCTATCGAATCCATCATTACCATGGTGCACGCCAAGGGCGGAAAATCCCATAAAAGTCCTATTCATCACTATGAAAGCTTAGAGTATATCGCCATGGTACCAGAGGAGCAGATCAAGACCTATGTGGTCACAGATGATTGCGTTTATGGATCTGGTATTAGTATTAAGACTTTAATGAGACGAATTGACGAGTTTTATAGTATAATAAAGAGATAAGATTTATTCTGTACATGTGTTGTACCAAATTTCAATCCAGTACAGTGTGATAGATTGTTAGGAGGAGTTTGTTTCATGCCTGAAGAAAATTATGGCGCTCAGAATATACAGGTTCTCGAGGGTCTTGACGCGGTACGTAAACGCCCTGGTATGTACATTGGTAGTACATCTATTCGCGGTTTACATCACCTCGTTTATGAAGTAGTAGATAACTCTGTTGACGAAGCGCTCGCAGGTTACGCTACACATATCGAAGTATCCATTAATAAAGATAACAGTATCACTGTTGTCGATGATGGTCGTGGTATCCCTACAGGGATGCATGAATCCGGTATGTCTGCGGTAGAGTTAGTATTAACAAAATTGCATGCTGGCGGTAAATTTGGCGGTGGCGGCTACAAGGTTTCTGGTGGCCTTCACGGCGTAGGTATTTCCGTAGTAAATGCGTTGAGTGAATGGACTAAGGTTCAAGTATCTCAAAATGGTATCGTTCAAGAGATTTCCTTTGCTCGTGGTCATAAAACTTCTGAGTTACACGAAATCGGTAAAGCAGAAGGTACTGGTACTACTGTTATCTTCAAGCCAGATGCTGAAATTTTTGAAACTACTATATTCAACTTTGATACATTGAAAATTCGTTTACAAGAATTGGCATTCCTTAATAAAGGCCTTCGCATTACATTGAGCGATTTGCGCCAAGAGGAACCTCGTGTTGAAAGCTTCCACTACGAAGGTGGTTTAAGTTCTTTCATTGCCTTCTTAAACGAAAATAAAGAAGTAGTAAATCCTACTGTTATCGATATCGAAAATACAAAAGACGACGTAGTAGTAGACGTAGCGTTGCAATATAACGATAGCTACAGCGAAAACTTGTTGTCCTTCGTAAATAACATCAACACTGTTGACGGTGGTACTCACCTTTCTGGTTTCCGTGCTGCCTTGACTCGTACCCTCAATGATTATGGTCGTAAAGCTGGCTTGATCAAGGAAAATGAGTCCAACCTTTCCGGTGAAGACGTACGTGAAGGTTTGACAGCTGTTGTATCTGTAAAAGTATTGGAACCTCAATTTGAAGGCCAAACAAAAACTAAACTTGGCAATAGCGAAGTTAAAGGTATTACAGATGTTATCGTATCTGAAGGTCTTAGAACATTCTTCGAAGAACATCCTCAAGATGCGAAGAAAATCATCGAAAAAGCAACAATGGCAAGCCGTGCTCGTGAGGCCGCTCGTAAAGCCCGCGACTTAACTCGCCGTAAAAATGCATTGGAAGTATCTAGCCTTCCTGGTAAATTGGCAGATTGCTCTGAAAAAGATACATCTATGACTGAAATTTATCTAGTCGAAGGTGACTCTGCGGGCGGTTCTGCAAAACAAGGTCGTGACCGTCGTTACCAAGCGATTTTGCCGTTGCGCGGTAAAATCCTTAACGTAGAAAAAGCGCGCCTTGATAAGATTTTAGCAAATAACGAAATTCGTTCCATGATTACCGCTTTCGGTACTGGCATTGGTGAAGAATTCGATATTACAAAATCCCGTTACAATAAGATCATCATCATGACAGATGCGGACGTTGACGGTGCTCATATCCGTACCTTGTTATTAACATTCTTCTACCGCTATATGAAACCATTGGTAGAGGAAGGTCATATCTATATTGCTCAACCACCGTTGTACCAAATCAAGAAGGGTAAATCCCACTGGTATGTATACTCTGATGCAGAGCTTACAGCTAAGCTTGATGAAGTAGGCCGCGATGGCATTACTATCCAACGTTACAAAGGTTTAGGTGAAATGAACCCTGAGCAATTATGGGAAACTACTATGAACCCTGAAAATCGTACGATTTTACAAGTTAGCTTAGAGGATTCCATCGAAGCTGATAAAATCTTTACAGTTCTCATGGGCGATAAGGTAGAACCTCGTCGTAAATTTATTGAAGATAACGCAAAATACGTACGTAATCTAGATTTATAAGAGGTGACCCATGGCTGAAAATCAAAATAATAATGTAGAGTTTACCTCTAATAAAGATCAACATTTAAAACGTTCCCTAAAAGCGCGTCATATGAACATGATTGCTTTAGGTGGCGCTATCGGTACTGGCTTATTCGTAGCTGGTGGTGAAGTAGTAAGTACAGCGGGCCCTGGTGGTGCGCTAGTGGCTTACGGCCTCATCGGTATCATGGTATACTTCCTCATGACATCTCTTGGGGAAATGGCTACATACTTGCCGATTCCAGGTTCCTTCGGGACTTATGCAAAACGTTATGTAGACCCTGCCTTCGGTTTTGCCTTAGGTTGGAACTATTGGTTTAACTGGGCTATTACCTTGGCTGCTGAAGTATTAGCAGGGGCGCTGATCATGAAATATTGGTTCCCTGATGTGCCTGCCATCGTATGGTCTGCTCTGTTCTTGCTCGTTTTATTCGGCTTGAACTATTTGTCTACTCGTTCCTTTGGTGAAAGTGAATATGTATTCTCTAGCATCAAGGTTATTACTGTATTCGTATTCCTGTTCTGTGGCTTTATGCTTATCTTTGGCATTGGCGGTACATCTCCAGGATTTGCGAACTGGACAATAGGGGAAGCGCCATTCGTAGGTGGTTGGGAATCTATCCTCGCTATCTTCATGGTGGCTGGTTTCTCCTTCCAAGGTACTGAGCTTATCGGCGTTGCTGCTGGTGAAGCAGAAGACCCTGAAAAGAACGTGCCAAAAGCGATTAATACAATCTTCTGGCGTATTCTATTGTTCTATATCGGTGCTTTCATAGTTATCGGTTTCTTAATTCCATACACTGATCCAAACCTATTGAATTCTAGTGTAGAGAATGTATCTATTTCTCCATTTACACTCGTATTCGACCGCTTTGGTTTTGCCTTTGCTGCTAGCTTTATCAATGCTATCATCTTAACGGCAGTACTCAGTGCTGGTAACTCTGGTCTCTATTCTTCTACGCGTATGCTGTACGCACTTGCTAAAGAAGGACAAGCACCAAAAATCTTCGCTAAGCTTAATAAACGTGGTGTTCCAGTGCCAGCGTTAATCTTAACTACAGCAATCGGTTTATTTGCATTCCTTACAAGCTTCATCGGCGAAGGTACTGCATATACTTGGATTGTTAATATCTCCGGTCTTTGCGGTTTTATCGCATGGGTTGGTATCGCTGTGTCTCATTATCGCTTCCGTCGTGCCTTCATTGCACAAGGTAGAGATCTTAAAGAATTACCTTACAAAGCGTGGTTGTTCCCAATTGGCCCAATCTTGGCGTTCATTCTTTGCGTCATCATCATTGCTGGTCAAAACTACTCCGCTTTCACAGGCGATACAATCGACTGGTATGGCGTATCCGTTGCGTACATCGGATTGCCAATCTTCTTCGCAGTATACTTAGGTTACAAATACATCAAGAAAACAAAACTTGTTCCATTGAAAGAAGTTAACCTAGACCGCGATTTCGATAAATAATAACATAATTAGACCTGTTCATTATAAAATAGTGAACAGGTCTTTTTTATATAATATGTGATTGTATTTCTGTGAAAGCCTTGCTATAATTAATCAAAATATATTGTAGTCAATTAGAGAGGATACAATTATGATTATTACTACAACTATGCATATTGAAAACAAACCTGTTCAAGAGTACAAAGGTATCGTATTTGGTGAGGTCGTAGAAGGCCGTAACTTTGTGAAAGACTTCATGTCTGGTATTCGCGACATCGTTGGTGGTCGTAGTGGCAGCTATGAAGATTCTTTGATGAGTGCGCGCAAAGCCGCCCTTGATGAAATGTCTCAACGAGCTTCTAAATTGGGTGCTAATGCTATTATTGGCGTATCCTTTCAATACAGCACAGTAGGTGCACAAAATGGCATGCTTATGATTACATGCAATGGTACAGCTGTTGTAGTTTAATAATTAATTGACTATGTCAGATATTACTATTAATATAATTCTAAGGGAAATAAGTAAGTTGCAATGTATTTTGTGACTAAAAAAAACAGCAGGGTGGCAGCCCTGCTGTTTTTATATGTGCTTGTACAAAAAAATCGGCTTATAGGACAAAAAGTGTGTGTAAAAACCCTTATAACACTAGATATTTACTAGTGTTATAAGGGTTTAATCTTTTTTTGGAGAAGTTTGAGGGTGGACAAAAAGTGTGGGTGAAAACATCAATTAACCCTTGTAATTACTGACTAAAATGAGGTTATATCTTCCTATATATAAACAAATATGGAGGAAGAGTTTATGCGACAAATAAAATGTCCTGATTGTAATGAAACATGCATTAAACACGGTGTTTTAAAATCTGGTTCTCAGCGTTGGTTTTGCAAACATTGTAAGGTGGCATTTACCGTTAAAATTAATAATTTAAGTAAAGAGTTAAGCCTATTCTTGAATTGGTTATTCAGCACCAATATTCAAGCTGATATGCCTGGTAAAGGTCGTACATTCAGGCGTAAAACCGCTAAATTTTGGTCCATATGGCCATTGCCACCAAAAGTGGAAGAAGTACATGATGTGGTATATCTTGATGGAATTTACTTAGCTAGGAATTTATGTGTTTTGATTTGTTGCAATGATACTCATGTTCTAGGATGGTATGTCTGTCGTTATGAGCATGCTAGAGCTTGGCAGTGTTTAATGGAACGGATTGCCGAACCTAAAGTTGTTGTGTCTGATGGTGCTAATGGTTTGCCTAAAGCATTACGTAAAGTTTGGCCTCATAGCAGTCACCAAAGATGCTTGTTTCACATTTTTTGTCAGGTTAGACGATATACGACAAGTAGACCTAAAACGTTAGCAGGAAAGGATCTTTATACTCTGGCTAAAGATTTATTTAATGTGAAAACAATGGATCAAGCTCTTGTATGGATTAATGAACTTTCAGCGTGGCGAATGACATATTCTGATTTTTTACGAGAAATGACGATTGATGAATTCGGAAACAAACGCTCTACACATGAGCGTTTGCTTAAAGCCGAATCATCATTATGGCGTCTGATTAGGCAACAAACTTTATTTACATTTTTGGAATGTATTGATATTACAGTACCTACAACAAATAATCGTATTGAAGGTGGAGTAAATGCTCAACTAAGAAGTATGTTACGATCTCATAGGGGCCTTTCACTTGAAAGAAGACTAAAAGCGGTCTATTGGTGGTGCTATATGCACTCACCAAGACCGCTTTCTATTTCAGATATATTAAATTGTATGCCTACAGATGAATCGATTGCTGCTATCTACAAACGGTTATCTGATTATTGCCAAATAGATCGCTCAATACCTCAATGGGGTGATGCTCCTGTTTGGAATGAGCTACATATGTCTACAGATTTTCCAACTTATTGGGATTAGTCACACACACTTTTTGTCCTATAACCAAAAAAATCCTCCTAATATAAGTCTAAAAACTTTATTAGGAGGATTTTTTTATTTTATCTTATACCATGTTGCATACATGACTGGTAATACGATAAGTGTAAGCACTGTTGCCACTAGTAAGCCACCGCTAAAGGCGATAGCAAGTGGACTCCAGAATACAGATCCCATAAGAGGAATCATGCCTAAAATCGCTGCGATAGCGGTGAGCATGATAGGGCGGAAACGAAGTGTAGCGGAGTTGATAATCGCTTCAAGTGGTTTTTGTCCTTCTGCTTTGTGGATTTCAATTTGGTCTAACAAGATAATGGAGTTACGGATGATCATACCCGAAAGGGCGATGATACCTAGAATAGCCATAAAGCCTAATGGTGTTCTCGTAATATTGAGAGCTAATACGACGCCGATTAATCCAAGAGGCGCTGTGAGCAAAGCCATAATCATGAGAGCAATACGCTTCAATTGGAACATGAGAATTGTCATGATCACAAAGAGCATAATTGGCATTGGTGTTACTAGATTTTGTACAGCTGTGACGCTCTTTTCAGCGGCTCCATCAAGTTCAATGGTATAGCCTGTAGGCAAGGAATCGCGAATGTCTTGTAAGGATTTATAAACCTCTTTTGTTTTCGCATTGCCTAAAACACCAGCTTTTACATTGGCGTGAATGCTAATAGTTGGCATCATATTTCGGTGCCAGATAATACCATCCTCTTGCGTCATAGTGATAGTTGCAATTTGGCTAAGCGGTACGTAGGAACCATTGCCTGTTTGAATCGGTAAGGAGGATAGAGCACTTAAGTTATGTTGCTCATTATCTCCTAAACGGAATGTAACAGGAATCGTTTGGTTACCTTCATAGTATTCCCCAGATTTAGTGCCAGATAATAGACTTTGTAAGTGTAAGGATACAGCATAGCTATCGATGCCGAGTAGGCGAGCCTTGTTAGGATCGATGTGAACGTTAGCTACAGGTTCCGTATCTGGCCAGTCAAAGGCAATATTTTGTAAATCTTTGTCACCTTGCATTTTGCTTTTTACTTGGTTCGCAATGTCTTTTACCACCTTTTGATCAGGACCTGCTACGCGGAGCATCACTGGATATTTAGATGGTGGGCCAATTTGTACAAATTGAGCATTTACGAGGGCTGAAGGGAATTCTTCATTTAAATAAGAAGTTAATTCACCATAGAGTTTATCTCGATCCTCTAAGGATTTTGTAACGATAACGTACTGCAAGAAGTTATTTCGTTGCAATTCAGGTTCCAAGGTGAGGACAAAACGAGGTGAACCTTGTCCAATATAGGATGAGAATGTTGTAATGCGTTCGTCCCCTTGCAAATGTTCATCGATGATCTTTGCTTGATTTGCAGTGTATTCAATGGATGAACTTTGAGGAAATTGCATGGATACGATGATTTCATTACGCGTTGATGATGGGAAAAATTCCTGCTTGATCAATGGTAGTGAAAGTAGAGACAACACAAAGGCACCTAAGGTGATGAGTAATACTACCTTATGATGTCCTAAAGCCCAATGTAACAGTCTTTCAAATTTATCATAGAATGTAACACTGAGATTGTGCATGATATGGTCTCGTTTAGTCCATTCGGATTCAGGTTTTGGAGCCTTGTTTTCTATGATTTTATAGCCGAGAACAGGGCTGACGAGAACAGAGGCAAACCATGATAGGATGAGAGCCATAAATACAACGATGGATAGAGATTTTGTAAATTCTGCTACCATACCTTGTGCTAGTGCTAATGGCAAGAAGCCAGCACAGGTAATGAGCGTACCAGATAGCATAGGGAATGCTGTTGATTGGTAAGCGAATGTAGCAGATCTAAAGTGACCCCAACCTTCTTCGAGCTTAACGCTCATCATTTCTACAACGATAATGGCGTCGTCTACGAGAAGGCCCAGTGCTAAGATGAGAGCACCTAGGCTAACCTTGTGTAAGTAAATACCGTTTTCATACATCAAGATGAATGTGGTAGACACAACGACTGGAATGGTGAGGGCTACTACGACACCTGTACGTAAGCCAAGAGATGCAAAGCTTACGAGTAATACGATGGCGATGGCTTCAAATAGAGATTGAGAGAAATCGCCAATGGATTCCTTAACGATATGAGGCTGATTAGATACTTGATCGAGTTCAAGGCCTGCAGGAATAGTTTTCTTCAATTCTGCTAGCTTTTTATCGATAGCTTCACCAAATTCCACATTATTGCCACCTGCATCCATGGAGATGGCAATACCGATAGCTGGCTTGCCTTCATAGTAGAATTGAGGATCACTAGGATCTTGGTAGGTCATGGTTACATCAGCCATGTCGCCAAGGCGCAAGGTTTGATTGTTGATGCGAATCGGCATATCTTGTACGGCTTGAGGGCTATCGAATAGACCGTTTACTCGAAGATATACATTATTTGTATCCGTTGTAATCATACCAGCTGGCACCATCATACTTTGCTGTTTGATAGCCGTTAAAAGCTGTTGAGTACTGATTTTATAGGATGCCAGTTTATCTTTATTAATTGTTACATTAAGGGTTTGTTGTTGAACCCCAATAAGGCTGATTTTCTTAACGTTTGGAACAGATAAAAGCTGACGTTTTAAGTCTTCCGCTTGTTGACGCTTTTCTTCATAGGAGAATTCATCGCCGCTAATGGCGTAGATAATGCCGTATACATCATCGAATCTATCGTTGATGGTAGGGCCTTGAACACCTTGTGGGAGAGATTTCCATTCGTCGTTAATCATAGTCCGCGCTTCTTCCCAAGCTGGGCGGATTTTATCAGATGGTAGGTTTTCTTTCAGATTAATATAAATAACTGATTTGCTGCCATCTGTGAAAGATTTCGTATAATCCACGCCCGGAAGGTCGCGCAGTTTTTCTTCTAATTTATCCGTTACCTGATCCGACATTTCTTGTGGGGAAGCCCCTGGCCAAGCAACGCCGACAACCATGGTGCGCATCGTAAAGTCTGGGTCTTCCATACGCCCCATGTGGTTGTATGAGAAGATACCAAAGGTGAGGAGCACAGCCATGAAGTAGTAGATAATGGACTTGTGTTTGAGGGCCCATTCGGCTAAGTTAAATTGTTTCATTGACTAACCGCCGTCCCTTCTTGTAATTGTTGAGTGCCTGCGGTGATGACAATGTCGCCCTTAGCTAAACCAGAGGTAACAATGACGGAGTTTTTACCGAACTCACCAGTCTTAATAGGAACGAGATGAGCCTTCTTATCTCGGATAATATATACGGCATTATTGCCGTTAGAGTCTTTCACAAGAGCCGTCAATGGAATAGAAATATTGGTACTATCTGTGGTAGATAGATTAGCATTGATTGTCATGCCTAGCTGTACCTCTTTTGGAGGATTTTGTAAGGTAATTTTTACGGTATACGTTCTTGCAACAGGGTCAGGAACTGGTGAAATTTCACGGACTACACCTTGCACGGTTACATCTGGTAGAGCCCAGAATGTAATATTGGCAGGGCTACCTACATGAACCTTGGTCAATTCTTGCTCAGGAAGGGCAATGACTGCTTCTGGGTCGCGACCAGCTGCTAAGGTACCAACGCTTTGACCAGCTGCTACGACTTGGCCTGCTTCAATGTTGAAAGCTGTAATAATACCTGTATCAGGAGCGGTCAAATTAGTATAGCTATTTTGATTGCTACTCAAATTTAGATTAGCCTGTGCTTGTTGTAATTGAGCAGATGTGGCATTTAATTGGTTTTCTGCTTGGTCTAATTGCAATTTACTAATCGCTTGTTGCGCGTAGAGCTCGCGATATCGTTTAGCATTGGTTTCTGCTAATTCATAGGCTGATTGAGCAGCTTTCACAGCACCCTCAGCATTTTGCACTTGAGCTGATGTATCGGAACCATTGATTTGAGCGATAACTTGGCCTGCTTGCACCACATCACCAACATTTACGAATTTATTGATGACGCGTCCTCCAATTTGAAAGGCTAAGTTTGTTTCCGTTTTATTATGGATGGTACCTGCATAGCCAGCGCCAGTAGTACCAGATTCTTCACCAATGGTGATAGTGCGCACCTTGAGGCTCGTATCCTCAGGTTGCTTTTCAGATCCACAACCACTTATGATGGCAGTCCCAATTAAGAGGGCTCCTATGGTTGCTATGACTCGTTGATTCATAGAATCTCTCCTTTATACCACACATAAGTCCTATGACACACAACTACATATAGGTAGTACTCATAGGACTTCATACTATGAGTGTAGATCCAATTTACTATTAAAATTATGGTAGTTAATAGCTCTATTAGGTCTAATTATATATTTTATACAATTTAATAATACTATATTTAGCTGTAAACGGCTAGGGGTATATATAAAAAGTGAGTCCTCCACTGGAGAACTCACTCTTTATAAATCTACAATGCTCATAAGTCTATGAGCTAGTAGGTATTATTCTTTTTCTTCTGTTTCTTGTACTACAATAGGTTCTTCATAGGTTACAAGAATTTTATCGATACGGGTATTATCCATATCTACCACTTCAAAGGTATAGCCATTCCATTTAGCTTTGTCTAATTCTTTTGGAATGCGACCAAAGAGAACGTTTAATAGACCTCCCATTGTTTTGTACAAGTCTTTTTCTTCGCCTGGTAATTCTTCGTCGATGTGGAAGAATTCTTTGAATTCGTCTACGTCGAGAAGGCCATCTACAAGCCAGGAACCATCTTCACGTTCGATGATTTTATTTTCTTCTTCCTTGATTTCTTCTTCACCAGAAGGCATGAGACCTACGATTTCTTCCATGATGTCATGTAAGGTTACAAGACCACTGAAACCGCCGTACTCGTCGAGAACGATAGTTTCGTGAACGCCTTCTGTACGGAGTACGTTCAACAATTTCATGAGTGTTATGGATTCTGGAATGAGTAATGGTTCTTTCAAACAAGATTCAATAATATCATGAATAGAGCGTTCACTAGGACGTTGCATGATTTGTACCAATACGTCGGATACGGTAATGAGACCTTTTAATTCGTCCAAGGAATCGGTACCTACAGGAATACGGTAATGGTTGGCATTTTTGAGGACCTCCATAATTTCGTCCTCTGTGCCATTAAGGTCGATCCATTTGAGCTGCGTACGAGGTGTCATGATGTCACCAGCGTTCATATCTGCCAAGTGGAAGATATTTTCTACGAGGATAGGTTCTTCTTCTTCGTAAGCACCCATGGCAACGCCTTCGGTGAGCATTTTGTTAATTTCAGACTCTGTAACAGGCGCCTCTTCTTTCACAGTAACGCCTAGTAATTTTAAAAGAAATTCTGTAGAAACACCGAGGAAGCTAACGATAGGTTTTAATGCTACAGATAACCAGTAAATCGGTTTAGATACTACAACGGCAATGCTTTCAGGACTATTTAATGCTAAACGTTTCGGCACGAGCTCGCCAATAACGAGGGATAAATAGGTGATGATAGCAACGATGAGGAAGGAGCTAATAGATGCTGCATAGGGCTCAATACTTGGAATATTAGCAACTAATACCTCTTCTAGAGGACCAGAGAAGGTCGCACCAGAATACAAACCAGTTAAAACGCCAACGAGAGTAATACCAATTTGAATAGTAGAGAACATCTCGTTTGGATTTTCTGCTAATTCAAAGGCTTTTTTAGCGCGCTCATTACCTGCTTCGGACATTTCCTCTAATTTTCGTTTCTTCGCATTGACGATAGCCAACTCCGTCATAGAGAACAAGCCATTTGCGATGATTAATACGATGATAATTATAAAATCTAAGGTCAGATCACTGTCCATGTAAATAGATACTCCTTTTTATATTCTGCACATGAGAAAAATAGATATATTATACATAGTATACCATATTAGCATCGATACGTGTTTAGATACAACAAAAGCACCTAAGATAGGTGCTTTTGTTGTATACTATAGGTGTTACTGCCCCAGACTGGTAACAGAAAGGGGGTGAAAACGTGTTTGACACTTTGATTTCCTTAATAGTATCCATCGTAGCAGGTGTAACCTGTCACTACATCTGCAAGTGGCTAGATGGTTACTTCCGTCAGTAACTAGCACAAAAAAAGGAGGGCCACCACCCTCCTTTTTTGTTTGCGTGAAAACGTGTCTCACATTGACTTCCTTTGTCATATATTATGATACATGATTACCTTTAATTTGTAAATATTGCCTTAATAAAGGTATAGTATATATAAATATCAAGGTTTAGTATTAAAAATAGGAAAATAGGCCATATAATTGGACCTCATGATAGGATTAGATTTATGACAAGTGAACAGGAATGGGAACAGGTTTTACAAATAAAGACAGCAGGCCGTGATGATAGTCGGTCCGATACAGAGCATCATCCGTACGAGCCAACTGATTATTGTGTGCTCGAGCGCTTGGCGAATAGCGGTCATATTCGCAAGAAAAATACGCTCATCGATTATGGCAGTGGAAAGGGCCGTGTCAGTATTTTTATGGCGTACCAAACGGGTTGTCACTCCATCGGCATCGAATATGATGAACGCCTCTATGAAAGGGCTCTTATTAATGGTGAAAGCCCAGCAGCTCGCAACCGTGTGAGCTTTGTGCATGGTGATGCGGCGCTTTATGAATTGCCAGATCAAGCAGATCGTTGTTTTTTCTTTAATCCCTTTGCACTCCATACGATTAAGCGGGTCTTAGGAAATATCTTTGATTCCTTATACCATCGGCCGCGAGAGATTAAGCTGTTTTTCTACTATGTCAACGAAGAGGTAGAAAACTTCTTGAATAACCATGTGCGATTGGAACAAGAAGAACTCATTGATTGTAGTGATCTCTTTGAAGAACGTGATGTAAAAGAACGAATTTTAGTGTATTCAGTCAATTTATTTTAGGAGACTTTCACCTAGATTATTAAGGAAAAAGCAGATAAATTCTGATATAATAATATATTAGAGATTATAAAATCAAATTATTTTTTATGGTTCTATACATTGATTCGTATGCACTAAGTTAGTGGATAGGGCTGAGTGTATTGAAGACTGGAGGTACCCGTGGAAATCATCGATACAGCATTGATTGAACGTATTCGCAAGGCCTTAATTAAACGTTATGATCGAGATCAACAGATCCAACAAATGATAGAAGAAATCGGTGCCGAAGAGGGACTCAATGAGTCTGAATTGGCTATCGTTTACCAAGCTTATTTAGAGGTTAAGGAACGCGTTTACTACACATCCTCTCTCGTAGATTTGTGGAATCAAATTGAAGAGGTTCAAAAACGAATGTCCATGTTGCATACCTATGATTCTCTTGAAGAGGATTTATTTGGCAATGTGTTAGGCGACAATCAAGAGGATATTATCATTGCTGATAAATCGTATCTTGGTAAGGGTGCTAGCCATAATAACGATGTGTACGCTATGGAACAGGTTCAATTATCCGATATTCCTGCACAGCACGATTCTACAGTGGGCATGAACCATATTAAATTGAATGAATTACATTCTATGGGTGGTCTTTTTACAGGTTCTGGTGAAAGCCCAAAACAAGAGATGTCTGACCTTGATGAAGCACTTGTAGAACATATGGATGTCAATCCACTAGATGGCGTTGAAAGTTTAGAAGTCTATCACTTGGATGAAGAAAATAAACATAAATCCTTAAATGATAAATTCGATGATGATATGGATAAGGACGAAGATGATTTATCTGCTATTGATCCGTATACAGCAGTAAATGCTTTATTATTTGGTAAAGCTGGTTTAGATTCCAATAAAGCCAATAAGAAGATGGAAAAGCTTCTTAAAAAGCAATTGAAACGCATAGATGATGAATGGGCGCGTATCAATGGGACTGACGAAAAGTCTAAAAAATCTAAGGACCATAAAAAATCCAAAGACGAAAAGAAATCTAAAGAAGACAAGAAATCTAAGGATGACAAGAAGTCTAAAGATGATAAAAAGGACAAAAAACATAAAAAGTCCAAGGAAGATAAACATTCTAAGTCTGAAGATAAATTAAAGAAAAAGAAAGACAAGGCTGAAAAGAAGCTTAAAGTCTTAAATGATAAGTTAAAAACAGTCTTCTTAGGTGATACTTTCAGTAAAAAAGATAAGAAAAAAGACAAGAAAAAGGATAAAAAATCCAAAAAAGATGGATCCGAAAAAAAGTAGAAACGATAGTTCCCGTATGGAATAGTAAGGCCCATAAAAAGGCTCAGGAGAGTACTAGTGCTGAGAAATCAGCCAGTGCTGGGACTATCGACCGCGGATGCGGTAAATGTAAGCGATGTAAGGGACCTAAATGTAAGAAATATCCAACATAATTATAGTTAGGTAGTATAGAGTAGTTACGTTATATGAACGAACAGTAAGGGGTTAATGATGAACCGATGGCAACGATTATTTGAAGGCATAAAGACAGAGATTAAAGTATTTATCTTTTTCTCTGCTTTGTTGACTGCATTTAGAATCGTGTTTCTTGCAGTATTTCAATCACAACTAGCTTCAGTGACGATGGAGAATATCCTCATGTCTTTGTGGCTAGGCTTTAGATTGAGTCTCAAGACCGTCGGTTCTTTGTGTTTACTAGGTTTTTTAGGGGGAACATTGGTACATACTTTTGTACCTAAATGGCCATCCTTACGGATCAAACAGGTTGTCTACTCTATTGCAACGGTGTTGTTAACTTTCTTATTTTTGGGACGTATTCCATTCTATAAAATCTTCAATTCTTCCTATAATGCGATGCTCATCAATGGTAAAAACGATGATATCGGTGCCATTATCAATACAGCCATCAATGAATATAACGCATTGATGTACATCGTTGGAGCTGTTGTGTTGAGTGCAGCTCTATGTTATTTCCTCGTCAAATTTTTGGCGTGGGGTACAAAGAAATATAGTGATTATACTAATACTCAATTAGTTTGTAGCACTTGGTATCCTAAGACGAAGAAAACGAAATGGATTACAGGGATTGGATTGACTGTAGTTATAGGTGTGCTAGGTTTATTCTTTAGATTTGGTGGTGCCTTTAACTATACAAATTCTATTAACTGGGAAAGTGCGGCCCGCCTCAGTTCTAATTTATTAAACGAAACCATTCTTGACGATGTGCAGGCACTGTATCGTGTTAAAAGTATTGCTAAACGTGCTGAAGAGTTAGAGGTTATTAACTTAACACCTCAAGAATTGAGCGAAAAGATTAGTGCTATTGGCGGCACATTTAATGGTAAGGATTTTGACGGTTCTTTTACTAGAACTATTACAACTCAACGTTTAGAAGAGCAACCACAGTCCATTAACATTGTTCTTGGTGAATCTTATGGATTATGGCCATTCCTAGCTGAATACAATGAACCTGGTGCATATCTGGTTGAACAAGGTCGTAAATACGCTGCTAGCCCTCAAGCAATGAGTACTCAGTTAGCTCTTGCTCAAGGTACAGGTACCATGCCGGCTATCAACGGTTTATTAACTGGTATGCCTGATACAGGTCTATATCCGAACTACGAAGGTGAAAGCTTCAAACAACCATATGGCTTAGGCATTGGTTCTGTTATGAAAAAGCTAGGCTATAAAACAGTATTCTGGTATGGTGGTTTTAGTACATGGCAAAATGTTAAGAATTTTGCTCTATCTCAAGGTTTTGATGAATTCCATGATGCTTCTGAAATGCCAAGTGATGAAAGTAATGCGTGGGGCGTAGCCGATAAGGATATGTTTAAAGCGATTTCTGCGTACATGGATCAACATAGAGGGGAAAAAATCCTCAATGTTATCATGACAACCTCTAATCATCCTCCATATAGCGTTAACGTCGCTAAAGAAGGGTATGATGTGAATAAGGTAAAAGGTCATTTGCCTGATACAATTGCAGAAACAGATAAGCAATTGAATGAAATGGGTCATATTTGGTATGCAGACCACGTAATGGGCGAATATATTTCTAGAGAAGAAAAAGCAGACCCATCGGCACTCTTCGTTATTACGGGAGACCATAGCGAACGCTTTACCTTTGCTCGTGAAGTAGGTCCTAATGTGGCGTCTACGATTCCTATTATCTTCTACGGTCGCGGTATTCATAAAGACTGGCTTGCTCCTAATGCCTTCGGTATGAGTATTCAAATCATTCCAACATTGGCAGAACTTGTGGGACGTCCTGGTCAAACCTATGAAGCCATGGTACCGAGTTTGTTTACACAAGAGGAATTTGTCTTTAACCATAGACTCTATCTAGATAACAGTGGAAAACTTATGGACCAAGGCACAAATATGCCTCAAGCCTATGGTAAGGTAATTAAAGACATGCGCGAACTTGCGGCATGGCGTATTAAACATGGGGATAGTATTCAATAAGGGGAAGATAATTAATTTAGTAAACTTAAATTAGTTGATGATTCAGTATTGGGGAGAAATATGAACATAGTTGTTATATCAGATAAAAATAATGAAGTACGTAGACAAAATATTATTAAAGAATTTAGTAATAATGATTTAGATTTTAAATTCTTTGATGCCATTATGGCTAATAAGATGTCTAAGGAAGAATTAGCTACAAAATCTATAAAGGATACTTTTTTATCTCCTAGTGAAATTGGCTGCGCTTTGAGTCATTGTGGTGTATACGATGAATTTCTTAAGTCTGATGAACAAAGTATTATGATATGTGAAGATGATATCTATTTTACAGAGTATTTTAATTATGATTCATTACTAAAAATAAAAGAATTTTTAGATGAAACAGATGAACCTCGTTTAGTAGTTTTACAAAAGAGTATCTATCATCATAAACGAATACAAAGTGTGGGAGATAATGTAAATCTATATTCAACACGTAATGCATTCTGTACTCATGGATATATGATTAATAGAGCAGCAGCTAGAAATATTAAAATGTTTCAGACCCCTATAAGATTTGAAATTGATGCATTTAAATTTTATTATTGGTTAAATGCATGTAAGTTATATTGTTTAGATAAAGATTTTATAGTACAACTTGCTGAGGACATAATTCCATCTACCGTAGAAAAAAATTGGAAAGATAATCGTAAAGCAAAAAAAGATGCTGCTTATAAAGAGCTATATAATCAGCTATCTTTAAAAGGTAAATTTATTAGCCAATTCAGAAGATTAAATAAAGCCATTAATAAACCATTTGAATC
>SKDY01000395.1_pt1 | contig 36684 bp, 39 predicted proteins | sample 4826591 | NCBI WGS metagenome assembly SKDY01 (sample SAMN11008823, study PRJNA524170) | human gut metagenome | biome: Human fecal sample; material: Feces; isolation source: fecal sample from pouch patient p10, p22 | host: Homo sapiens | place: Israel: Tel-Aviv | collected 2016-06-15 | reverse complement strand
GCGTGTTGCTTTCATGTAAAAGCAGGGCAGAGCAGGAAAGAGGGGGATTGAACAAATCATGCTCTGCGGTTACTGCTTGTTATTCTTCTTCGATTTCTAAGGCAATATCAAACCCTAAAATCATTTTGATAAGTGCTTCTCTGATAAGTCCTTTTAACTCCATATCTACGACAATATAAATATTTCCGTATTCATCATAGAGTGGACGCAGACAGCACTTTGATATGTATGGGTCATAAAATGCCAGTATCTTTTCAATCGCTTTTTCGTCCCCGTCCATAGCCTGCGAAAGCAAATAGTAGGACGGTTTTTTCATTGTGTGTTTCATTTGCTATCTTTTCTCCTTTAATATTTTTTTCATAAGCTCTAGTGAATTGTGTCGGTTTTGAAAAACACCACTTCTTGAAATGTTCTGTCTTTTTGCAATTTCGGTATCGCTCATTTCCAAGAAATAATACATCAGCAAATTCTCTCGATTACGTTCAGACAAATGTTTCAAGGCTTCTGCCAGTTCATCATCGCAAATACGAATATCATTACCGCATACGTTGAAAAATGTATAATCGCTGTCGTATTCGTCCCACACAGCCAGCTTTTCCACGACGATTTCTGGAAGTTCACAGAATGGAATTTCTTTGTCTTTTCGTCGCTTCAATCCCTGCTGATAGTCCTTAACAACATGACGGACAACTTTTTTCAAACAACTTTCAAAACGGCACTGAACAGTTTTTTGGAAGTCAGACGGTTTCATCAATCTCACCCCCTTTCCGTTATGACGTGAAAAGTGTTTATCCCTCTTTCCGCACCATATAGGGAATGGCAGGTGTGATTTGCTAAGTTGAAACCGAAAAAAATTGAAAAAACTTTTTAATAAAGCAAAAACAGCCCGTGGGTGTATAAATACACAAACAGACTGTTTTATAAATTCTATTTATATGAAATTTTAATTCTAGTAAAGGGTATGATGATTGTAATACTAGGGTAAAATATTTATCCAGTTGAGAACGACAGAACGTTCTTCCGTATGCAATCATGGTATAAGCCCCCTTTAACCAGAGCCATACCTTGTACTTACAAGAAAAAGGACAGTTCTGGTTATATCCAAAACCGTCCCGTTATTTCTCAAGACGCACAAAAGTATATTATCTAGGAACGGTTTTTTTTATTTACCGCACACGATAACAGCTTTTGAATTATTACTGCATACTATATGCAATTTTAACACATTCTAAATTTATAACATGAAGTATAAACTCATGCTAGGTGATTTAAAATGAGAAAAACAAAAGAAACACATACTTTTGATTTCAGACCGCTAGGGCTGGCAATCAGAGAAGCCCGTGAGAAAGCGGGACTTTCTCGTAATGATTTAGGCGATAAGGTATTCTATGGGGAACGTCATATCGCAGATATTGAAAATACTGGGTCGCACCCAAGTTTTCAATTATTCCATGATTTAGTTACCATGTTCAATATATCGGTTGATGAATATTTCTATCCAGCGAAAAAAGTAACAAAAAGTACAGCTCGCCGTCAGATAGAAACCTCTCTTGATTTATTGAGTGATAACGAATTAAAAATCATTCAAGGTACGATTGACGGTATCTTGAACAGCAGGGAATACAAGAAGTAATCAGCTTCTTGTTTTCTTTTTTGTCTTTGATACTCTTATTTGCTGATCTGCTCCGCAGGTAACAAATCAACTTAATTTCTCATAAACATTTTATTTAAGCGGAAAAACAAGAGAAACTTTTGCTCCAATAATTGTATTATCAACTTCTAAATTTTCAATTTGAATAAATCCATTATGTTCATTCATTATTTTGTCGACTATTGAAAGTCCTAATCCATAATGTGAACCACTTCTTGCCTTATTTTCTGAATAAAATTTTTGAGTTGCTTTTTCCAAACTTTCCTTACTAAAACCTTTTCCATTATCAATTACACTTACAACATACTCTGATTTATTCTTGATAAACTGTAATTTTATTTGAGAAGATTTTTCAGAAAATCCAACAGCATTTGAAACGATATTTTGAAAAGCCTTTTGAATATCTTTTGGCTCTATCAATAAATCATCTGTCAAATCTTTTTGTATTATAGAAACGGTTATGTTTTTTAAACAGGCTATTTGATTTGCAAGTGAAATCAAATTATCTACGTATTTTTCATCGAAATGAACATATTCTGTTTTAGATTGTTCCAATTTTGCAAGAGTTTTTAATTCTTCCACATATTCGGATATTTTAGAAATTCCGTCTTGAGCATATTTAACATATTCTTTTTGTTTTATATCCATACTTGTTTCTTCTAGCAACTCTAAATTACCAAATACGACAGTAGCAGGTGTTTGTATATCATGCGTAAGTGATTGAATACTATTTTCTAAAAGTTGTGCTTGTTTCAACTGTTTTTTTGTACTTTCTTTTACTGTCTTTTCCATTTCGCTCAAAATAATTAGAATATCATTTACTTCTTTTAATGGACTGGATAATTCAGAAATTTCTCTATCATCAGATAAAATTGTGTTTTGTATATTCGTTATCTTATTTAATTCTTTGCTTAACCGATTTCTATACACTTTTAAAATAACTAAAAATCCTGTAATTACTGTAATGAGAAAACAACTAATGATTGTTAAATCGGCACTTGGGAAAATACTTCTCAGAAAATCATTCGAAAACTGTGAGGTAGCACTCTTATATCCCAGAACCCACTTTTCAGATGAATTACCAATAAGTTCGTAAGTTGTTCCATTCATAAAGCGTAATTGATTGATTTTTCCTTTTTCGCATACTTCTTGTATTAGTTCTTCATCTTGTATAGAACCATTTATATAATTACCACTATTTGAAAGTTTAGCATATTCAATATATGCAGGTATGTCCATTTCATCAAGTGTGTTATCAAGAGCTTTCTCTTTTATGATTTCAACATTTTGAGATATTACATTTGGTGAAATGATAATTTCTGTTTCTCCCAGAAAAAAAACTCCTAGACCAAACATTATTACTACTATGAACATATAACAAATTTGAGAAATACTAAGCGTTAATAACATTCGCATTATTGATTTTTTTCCCATTGATACCCAACTCCCCAAACTGTTTTTATCGGTTCTTCTTCATAAATCTTAAATTTTTTTCTGATTTCTTTTATTCTTTCTCTTATTGTCGTTTCTGCGTCCCCCATGCCGTCAAATCCAAAAAGTTTTTCGTATATTTCATCTTTTGTAAATACACGATTAGGATTACGCATTAGTAAAGAACATATTTCATATTCTGTTGAAGTCATATTTATTTCCGCTTCATTCACATAGATTTTTCTAACTGTAAAATCACAAAAGATATTTCCAATATGAATCATATTACTTTTTGTTCTGTTTTCTCTACGTATATGAGCCATTATTCGATAGCGAAGCTCTTTAACAGAAAAAGGCTTCACAATGTAGTCATCGGCACCTATGGAAAAACCTTCTATTAAATCCTGCTCAAAACTTTTGGCAGTTAAAAATAACACAGGTATGTCGATTTCACGCCTTTTTTCTTTCAAAAAAGTAAATCCATCTAATTCTGGCATCATAACATCAAGTATCAATAAATCGTGTTTATTTATTTCTCGAATAGATACGCTGGACAATCCAGTATAAGTCGTTATGCTATGGTCGTATTCCAAAGCATTTTTTATAAGCTGAAGCAAAGATATATCATCATCTATTACTAATATTTTAGCCATACAAATTTCTCCTTTATCCCTTTGTTTGCCCCTCCCATTTTTTAAACCATAATACTATTCCAACAAAAAGAAGTACGAAGAACAATAATTGTATCATTAAATCTAATGGTAAATTTACACCTTGCACATTCAAAGTATTATTATCAAAATAAATACTTGTCGTTTTCATAGACCATGTCCACGGAATAAATCTCCATATTCTTTCTTCAATCATAGGTAATGAACTAATATAAGCAACAAATATCGTTCCAAAAATACCGAAGCCTATCGAAGCACCCATATTGAAATAAAAACTACTCCACAGTTGAAAAGGTACAAGGAAAAGAGAACCTACCATAAAAATAAGTGCTGTTTTCAAAAATAGAAGAGCCGTAAAATTGTCTGGGTGATAAACACTCCAAATACCAATATATAATAATATCATAGAAAAAAACACAAAGTAAGCTAATAAACTTAATAAATATAAAGATTTAAAAAAGAAATTTTGCCCTCTATGAATACTTTTTCTTATTACTTGATAATTACCAGCTTCTTGTTCTTGTTCTCCCATAATGCCAGCTAAAATTCCTACCAACAGAGGTACAGTTATAGATGAAATGTTTATCCAATAATACAAACTATTAGAAATAATTTCGTCTTTATTACTCGTTCTACAAATAAACAAAATACAAATAGTTACTATAAGCGATAATGCGAAAGGAATTATGTTTAACATAGTTCGCTTGCTCTTTATATGCTCTACACGTAAGGCTTTCATAAAATACATTTTAATTTCCCTCTCTTTGCGAAAAAATGAATGATGTTACCAACGTAAATATTGCAAGACATATAAGCGCTAATAGTATAGCTACTGTAATTGTATGTGTGTTTAATAACTCACTTGTATTTTCTAAAACAATTCCATTTGGGTGAAGTTTGGTAATAGGTACAACACCTCTTACACCATAACTGTATGGATTAAATATCCAGTAATTCTCTGGTGCCATGATAGGTGCTGAAATAAAACCAAAAAAGCCTATTCCCAATGCTCCCACAGTTTTAAAGTTATGCGTACAAAACAAAGCAATGGGAATAATAGGTAAAGATGTTATCCATGTTATACCGCCCATTTCCAACACAGAGATTATCGTATTCAGCTCAAGATGATTAAGTAATGCTAAAATACAAACAAAAATAGTCAATAGAGCAGTGGTCATAAATGAATAAAATGCCAAAGCAAATATTTTTGCTACCCAAACCCTTTTCGTTGAACGTGCTTCTACATAAATCGAACGATAGGTATTATTTTTCTTTTCTGTATATTCTGTTAATATACACAACAATGAAATTCCTAATGTATTGAATGATATTGTCCACATATTGAAAATCATCTTTGTATAATGTTCCCATGAATTTTCTAAAGTATCAGGTGCTAAATTTGCAACTATCAGCAGCAAGATAGAGAATATTACGGCTCCTATAAAAAGAGTTGGTCTAAGCAATGTTCGCTTCGATTTTAATAATTCTGAACGAAACAATCTATACATAAGAATATTCCTCCTCTCTAGTAACATTCATAAAGATATTTTCTAAATTGTCATTGTTATTCACTTTTCCCTCATATTTTAATTTTCCATTTATGATAATTCCTACATAAGATGCTATGTGTTGAATTTCTGCAAGATTATGACTAGAAACTAAAACTGTAATCCCACTTTCATTTAACCTTTTTATTAAATCTCTTAATTCTTGAATACCAATAGGGTCTAATCCATTTGTTGGTTCGTCTAGAATAACTAGACTGGGATTTCCTAAAAGAGCTATTGCAATTCCTAAACGCTGTTTCATACCGAGAGAAAAATTTGAGACTTTTTTCTTTCCGGTTTTATCCATTTTTAACAATGTCAGAACACGTTTTACTTCATTTTCTGATACTCCTAACATACAAGCATGAATTTTCATATTTTCTCTCGCAGTTAAATTTCCATAAATTGCAGGATTTTCAATTAAAACACCTATTTTATTTAAAGTATCTTTTGACCATTTCTTTCCATCAAAAATAATTTCTCCACTACTAGCCTTTAACAGTCCACAAAGCAGCTTCATAGTCGTACTTTTACCCGCTCCATTTGGACCTAACAAACCATAAGTTTCTCCTTTTGGCACTTTCAAAGAAATTCCTTTTATAATGTTTTCATCTTTAATCTTTTTTGTTAATCCTCTTGTTTCTAAAATATAATCCATACTTTTTCCACCTTTCCATATTTTAAAATTTCTTAGTTATTTCTAAGCATCTATAATATAAAACACATTTATAATTAAATTGTAACTGAAAAAAATAAGGCTTACGTACATAAAAATCACGCAAGCTTTTTGCTATGAACTTTTCTCATTATTTGGTTTAGTGTAACTGTCTCACTAATATTTTTTAGAAATGTAGTATTTAAACAGTTTACAAAATTTAATAATTTTTCTTCAAGTTAAGTTTTACCTTATCCCACAATCTTCCAGTTACTATCCTTATGAAGTATCAATCCATATTGTGAAATCTGTTCTGCTCTTGTCAGGTTGTCTAAATATTTCACGGATACGTTCACTTTGATATTCTCGCCATCTGTTGTAAATACCGGATTGATTAACCCTGCAAACTGATATTCTCGCTGTACCGGTTCCATCACATTTTCTTCCACATAATAGGCAAGTTCTTTATCTGTTGCGGTTGGATATAACTTAAAGAACGTTTCTAAAAATGCGGTAACATCGCTAACTGTATCAGCGTCCACCTGACTGTCATTTTCTACTGCCTTTGGCTCATAGTCTGATGTTTCCATCATAGGCGCTAGGGTTGGATTTTGTACGATAATCATATTTCCCTTTGTATCCACATGAACCGTAACGATATAAAAAGAACGCACACTTCTTGTCTGATCGCCCTCATTAATATTCTGAACAACTTCATACAGCACCTCATATTCATCATTGCCGGATTGTTCCACACTCCAAATCAGTACATCACTGACGGTCGAAGATGTTGGTATATCCGTTCTGATGGTATCCGCATTTAACACCTGTAATTCCTCTGTCAGATACCCATTGATAGAAGCATTTCGTTTCTCCAATGTTTCCTTGCTGTTATCCCATGTGTAATAAGCCTTACAAAAATTCTTCACGAAGTTTTCTATCCCATTGGTATCATTCAATCGAAGTTGTATAGTTTCTTTTTCATGAACTGTATGTTTATCAATGGCAGTAAAATTCTTATACACTCCAAAACTGACACTGACAATCAATACCGCCCACAAAGCAATCACAGATTTTTTATGCGTACCTACTTTTAAGGTCGGTACCTTTTTCGCTTTTATTTCTTTTTCGTTTTCTGTCTGTTTCTTTTTCTTCCATCTCATTTGAAAATCCTCACTTTCTATTGTTTTACACGTCCGGCACCAATCAAATGTTGCTGCCAGTAACTACTTGTCAAATCGGTATATCCAATCCCGGAACTTCCGGCATGATACATCTGTGTCGGCGAAACATAGATACCGACATGCGTTACATAACTTCCTGCGTTATAGGTACTATGAAAAAACACCAAATCGCCCGGTTTTGCCTGTGTAATCGGGATATGTTGTGTTGCGTCATATTGTGCCTGTGCTGTTCTCGGTAAAGAGATACCAGCCTTTCCAAAACACCATTGCGTCAGTCCGCTGCAATCAAAGGAAGTGGTTGGGGAAGAACCGCCAAATACATACTTCCAACCGTTATACTTCAACGCTTCATTCATAATCGCCTGTACCGTTTCATCATCAAACTGCGTGACATAAAGATACTGATTGACAAGTTCCACATAAAATTGATTGCCATAACTGTATCTCCAGCCACCGTTCTTTTTCACGGCAATGGGATTGGTATAGGTGACTTTCTTTCCGCCGGATTTATCTTTCGCGAAATTTTCCGCCAGATTGTAGGTATGTTTTTTTCCATTATCCGCAACATATCCCACATAACCACCGCCAAAGTTATAGGATTGTATTGCCACATTGATGTCGGTTATTCCTTGTTCTTTACAGGAAGAAAGCAGAGACGCAAAATATTTGCACCCCTGCTTGATAGAACTTTCTGTATCTAAGGAATTAGGCGGTAACCCAAGACTTTCCGAACTTTGCATAACATCTTCTGCCGTACCGCCACTTTCCACTTGAATGATAGCCAGCAACACATTAACATACTCGGATATACCGTATTCTTTGGCATACTTTTCCACCATAGGCTGATGTTTCAACACCTCTGCGGACAAATTCATACCCGTAATACCGGAAGAATAGTTTCCACCACTATCATCATTATCCGCGCTCACAAGTACACCGAAGAACAAGGTAACCGCAAGGAGAAAGGGAAACAAACTTCCCAATAGTAACACCTGTTTTAATCTCATTTTTTCTTCTGTCCTTTCTTTGATACGACCTTACGGTTTGTTGCCTTATGCACCTGCGATTTTTGCACTGCCTGTACCGATTGTGATTTTATACTGCGCCTATTTGCACCATCATTTTGATGGTTCTTCTCATAAGAGGAAAGCGGTCTTGCTTTTTCAATATGTTCCACATTCACTTTCTGTTGCCTTTTTATAACCGGTGTATTTGATTTTTCACTCGTTACCGGTCGTTTGACTTCCTGTACTTTTGACCTGTTCTCTGACAGATTTTCTTTCGGAACAGCAGCCGGTCTTTCATGTGTTTTATGCGTTCCAGACTGCTCCTGCATTTTTTGTAATGCCATACGCTTATCCGCGATGGTCTGTCTATGTTGTTGACGCTTTTCCTCACGACCGGATTGTCTTTGTTCTCGTTCCTGCACGATCCCACGCTTAAAATCCGATACACTTTGTTTTGCCTGTTGCGTTGCGGAATGAACCGCATAAGACGCCTGTATTGGCATATCCTTGATGTTTTCACGAACGGCGCCGGCTTTCTCTTTCATTTTGTTTTTCGTATCCATAACTGCGCCCACCATAGTGCCAGCCTTTTTCGGAACATCTTTGATAGAGCCTTTGGAAACATTATTGCGAGAACGCTGTTCACTTGCCTGTGTATTTTGCTTTCCTGCCATACTTCCAGCCATAGCCCCTGTACCTGCCGCAACTCCTAAAGAGGCTGCCCGTGTCATTTGGCGTTCCATTCGTCTTGCCCTATGGCGCATAAACATATACGGTCTATGGAAGATACGACGTGCAACGCCCTGACTGTCGTTGGCATTTAGGCTAACATATTCATCAGATCGCCCAGTTTCATATAAATTCCCGCAAAACAGACGATCTGTAAGAATGCAATCATAAAAAACGGATAGTCTGTGGAAATGTTATAAAACATACTGGAAATACTGAACGCTACCGTTACGATGAGCGTAATTCCAGCCCTTGTCATAATCGTATTGAACACACGCACGATTGCCTGTTTTGTCATGCTTTCATATCCCGGTATCATGGAAAGTAGAAAACTGATAGGTAAAAACATGGCAAAAATAATGAAAAGTATCTGGCTGAAAATCATAATACCCGTAAGCAAGAACACAAATATCGTTATCCCTAAGTTGAAGAACAAAAGAAAAAACACCATGCCTAAACGATTGATAACCTGCGGTATCGTAAGGTTGGTGTTGTCATTATCTTCAATTTCTGTTTTCACGATTTCTTCCCGTGTTTTTCCATCTTCATCATCAGGACTTATGGATACTAAGGACTCTACACGTTCTACGCCGATTTCTTCCTTGTTGGAATTTCCAAACTGTAACAGTAGCCATGGCTGTTCCACCTGAATAGAAAACAGACTGTCGCGTATCAAATCTACACTGTCTTTTCCCTCACTATCCGAGTTTGGAAGCATGATTTTTGTTCCTAAATCAAGGGCTGCGGTACTCACATCACTGGAAAACTCATTGACCTTTTTGATATAGTCCGGTGCATAAGCAATAAAAGACGCGGATAATAGAAACACCACAACAAAGTTGATAACGGCATGAAGCGCTTTGCTCGTTTCTCTTTTTATCAATCCAGTATAAGCAACATAAATTCCTACGACCAAGATAATCAGTAAAAGAAATCCCACATAAAATCCCGTCGAAGAAAAACCGTTCTGTGTTACACCGGCAAGGGTCTGTATGCTTTTTCCGATACTGTCTGCCATATCGTTGATAAAATCTAACTTATAGGCTTCTTGTACTACATAGCCTGTGGCATTGCTTAAATAAAGGCTGATCGTCCAAATGAAATTGGTAATACAGTAAAGTCCGTACTGCACACTTTTTCCAATCCCATCAAGCCAGTTCCATGGAAGCCAGCCCCATGAATTATCCACATAAAAATCTAATGTATAGTTCTGTAACGGATATTTGGAGTAGAGATTTTCTGCACTGACCGTATCATCAACCAATCCCGCTGCCTGTGCCACCGTTCCAAGTAAAGAGAGCAGTATTAGCGTTATTCCAATCACAAGAAGCGTCATTTTGATAAAACGCAACACTTTTTGTTTCGTCATATATCTTTTGATAAATTTGATATTCTTTTTTGTTATCTTTGAAATTTTCCCTCTTTCATTCATCACACCACCTCATCTCTGATAACCGGAGGTCTTGTATCAAAGGCATGGAGTAATTCTTCAAAAACGGGGTGTATCTGTACCACACCCACACGGCCATATAAATCCTGCAATAAGCATTGTCCGTTTTCCAAATCACGCAAGCGTTTCTGATTGTTCTCGTCCTCTTTATCAATTCCGAAAAATTCTAAGGTCTGTTTTATCTCGTTGATGTCGGTGCTGCGAAAGGCAAATTTTAAGCCGATATTATTTTTCAGACTTTCCTTTGACACATCGTAAGCGGACTGGGTAACGAAATAGACACCTGACTGCATGGCTCGCCCGGCACGTACCAACTTGTTAGAAAGTGTTTCTCCCTGTGCGACATTGAGGAAAGCCCATGCTTCGTCCAAATCCACAATCTTAAAGATAGAACGGTCGCTGTGAATAAAATCCAAAGCAAAGGTAGAAATGACAATCAGCATTGCTACCGACAACAATTCAATGGTCGTGTATTCCTCAAAAGAAGTATCTTTATCCGGCAGCACCAAATCCGCCACCTGAATGATATTGAGCTGATTATCCAAACTGATCGCATTTTCAACCGAACCGTCCGAGAATAGCAGTTGTGCAAAATCATAATCCACAAAACTTTCGATATGGTCTGCGATATTATTTGCAATAACCGTTTCTTCTTTTCTCAATTCTTTTATTACATTCAAAAGTCCTCTGTTCTCACTATCTTTCACATTTTTGATTGCACGAATCAGCACCGGAAACTTTTCTCCGTCACGGGTAGAAATACCGGTTAAAAAAGTGAGGATTTCTTTTGCCAAAGTCGCTCCGTCCTCTACATTTTTCATAATCACGAATGGGTCAAGAAGCCCTGCGTTTTCTTTATCACTTGTCAGATTAACAATATTGATTTCATGGGCGATTTCCGGCAACGTCTGTTTCCAATTTCCTCTTTCGGATTTTGGGTCTAAAATCACTGCCTGTCCGCCAAAGAGCACAGAGTAATACACAAGCAAATTATTGCAGAATGATTTCCCGCCGCCAAGCGAACCGATAAAGGCGGCTGCCAGCGCATTGGTAACTGTACCTTTTACCCCTTGCGAAGCCAAAGAGGGTTGCAGATATACATTTCTTCCTGTATCTACGGAATATCCGATATAAATGCCTGTGTTTTCTCCTAGCTGCTGCGTAGCGCCAAAGCCAAGCCCTGCCAAGAAATCACTTTTTACATACTGCACATAATCATTGATGTAACGCTTGCTTGCTGGTAAAAATTCAGAGTGAAGTCCGAGCATATCTCCGGCAGGTCGTACCAGTTTCACACTCAAATCATCATAAAAATCTTTCACTTCATCAGCACGCCTTTTTAACTCGTCCAAATCATCAGCGCAGACACGCACCACATAGGACAGTTTATACATGCTTTCTTTGGTTTGGTCTAAATCTGTTTCCAGTTCGTCCACACTGTCTAATGCGTCCACCACATTAGAACTTGTTTCACTGCCAGATTGAAAGGCATGGTTATCCAAATCTTTCAGTTCCTTTTTCTTATTTCTTACGGTTGATAATGCCTTTCTGTTTTCCACGATTTCCACCGTCATGGAAGTATCCACCGGAAAAGTGAACTGTTGTTGCTGATAGTAGAAGATTTCACTTGATGGAAAATCCAATTCCCCAACAATCGCATGAACCGTAAAATAGGTAACATAGGTTTCACTGTCCTCATGTTCCAATCTCAAATATCGTTGGTTTTCCTCAATCAGACATCTTGTCGGTCGTATCAGGTCATAAGTTTTTATCAGCGTTTCTTTTTTCAATTTCTTCTTTGGCAAAGGGTAATCATATTCTTCATAGACAATGCCATCTCTGCCATACAGATGTTCCATCAAGTAACCAAAATCACTCACTTCCAAACGACGCACCTTGAAGCGCCTAGAGATTTTATTTTCCAATAACTTTTCCATCTTCATGTAACGATTGATTTCATCATTTGGCATGGAAACAAAATCATTCATCAGCGTATGGTTCACTTCATGGAGAAATTCTTGAAATGTCAGCCATGCCGACTTCTTGATATTTTTGAGATTGAGCGTTTCATCAGGCACCATCAACTTAAATCCAAGAAAGAAGCGATAATCAACCTGTGTATCGCCAATCATGGAGATAAGCGCGTCGGTCTGTTCATCAATCTTGTGTATCGCCACATCACGAAGTTTTCCGCTGACTAACTTTTTGGACTGTTCCTGTATGTTTTTAATGGAACTTTCCGTTGCAATCTGAAGCGCATGGATTTTACCCTCACGGGACTGTGCAATCAGTTGCCTAAAATTGTCATGCACAATAAATTTTTCTTCAGGCGATAAGAAAGAATAATTATACGGTATCAGTTCATAATAGGCGAATACTTCATTATCCTTATTCCACACAAGGTTGTTATCAATATATTTAATCGGGAACATACGTCACACTCCTTACTGCCGTAATCGTTTCATTGATTGTTTCTGTACGCAGTTTTACGGCTTTTCCTGCATACGTTACTTTTGGTCGAAAATAAAAACATATCTGCGATTTTAGAAAACTGTATGGTTTCTTACCGTCAAAAGTCTTTTGGCTCATAAACCAAGTGAATGCCACCGGGATACCAAAGTATTTCAAAAATGCACCCTCAATCATGGAAAGTGGTGGTATATCCGCAAATACAATCACGATAAATTCCGTAATCACAAACCATGTAATCTGTGTAAAGGTAACAGGAAACGACAGGTTAAAATCATTGATAGCATACAACACTTTTTCCACGTTCCATATTCCTGTATAACTCTTGATTTTTTTCATATCTTTTTAGTAAAACTCCTTTCCGTTTTATTTTTTATAAAGGAAAAGACAGCCATGTTTCAGACTGTCCGTATCCGTTCTTATTTTAATCAGGTATCTCACACATACCACGACTTGTGGCAATGAAGTGTCCGACTATATCTAGGTTGCGCCCATAGGCTTCATAATCAACATACGGCTGCAATCGTTCCGGAATATCCCCGAGCACATTTAATTCATCAATGTAGTAGTAAGCAACGTCCGTCATGGTTTCACAGCCCGGGTAAAAATAAACCTCGTCCTTATGTTCTGCCACTTCTTCCAAAGAGCCGTAATGACCGACAAACTCGTCCAGACATTCCACAATGTACTCCGGCAAATCTTCCATCATTTCATACATTTGGTTCAGTTCCGAGATAGAAACATATTCCCCGATTTCCACAGGGAAGTTGTCAGTATCATGGATTGCATATTCTTCGTAATGGTCATTTAAGCCAATCTTTTCTTTCACATCTTCCTCATCAATGGGAAAAGAGAACCAAGCGCCGACTAAATATCCCTCATTGTATTTTCCAAGATTTGCGATATATACCTGCATATCATCAGTCATACATACCACCTCATTTCTACGGCAACTGATAGATACCGTGCTCTGTTTTTAGAAAGCGTCCGTTTTCTTCCAAATACCCGGCAAACTTTTCTAAGTCCATATAATGTATGGCTTCTTCTGTAACGGAATTGTATTCTATCATTTTTCGCCTTGCCACCTCGATCATACTGACTGCTCCCTCATAAAAATGGATTGCATTGTGATAAGCGTGTAGCAAGTCCAAACTCGGCAATCGTTCCAACAACAACTCACAATCTAACTGCATAAAATGAGGCAGCGTAAGAAAGGTATAGAATAAATCATTCAGACGCCATATAGTTGTATTTTCTTTAATATCTGTCTTGAATGGTACATCGGTTTCAATAATGCGATACTCATCATTTTCCACATCAACACCCAATTTTTCGAATACATCTTCTTCATCAATCGGTAAGGTAAACCACGCTTTTTTCACTTCTTTATCAGGAAGTGCGCTTTCCATACATACACGTAATTCTTTCATACTCGTTTTTCACGTCCTTTCTGCTGCTTGATAACAGCCTGTAAAGTTTCATAGGATAGTCCAAACACATAGTTGGAAAAATCCTCTAACTGCTTTTTGTCATACTGGGAAAGATTTTGTTTTTTCAGTTCTTTCCAAATGACTCTCTTGTAAGAGGGCAGGTCGGAAATGTATTCACAACCTGTTTTCGTTTGCATATCCTTAAAAATATCGCTCATATCATCACTCCAATCTTAATTTTAGGCATAGAAAAAGCAGCCAATCCTAAGACTAACTGCTTTGTGTGTAGGGATATGAAATTGCCAAACTGGGATTTAGCTATCAAATAGATTATATTTTCGTTGAACATACCTTTCAATAAAAAACGCTTGCATCGAGTCTTCATCTACTGTTTTATGATGAACAACAAGTATCATATCGCTCATTTTATAGTTACCACTTTTTATGAATAGGCGTCCAAATCTACGCTCATTTTCTTTCTCATCATGTAATGAAATATCTGGACTATTATAATTAGTTTTTCCACCGATAAGACCATATGTTTTATTTGTCTCTATGTCAATAAAGAATTTAATATAAGTAAAGAATTTTGTCTTATCGTTTTTGTCTTGACGAATTTGGCTCCATTTTTTATAAATTGACATATCGTATTGCTTGACTTGATCTCCAAAAAATTTTTTGAGGTCATCTTGTATAGAATCGAATGTATAAAATTTAAACGGAAAGGTTAGTCCAGCAGCTTCAACATCAAATACTTTACTTTCCATCATTTCCTCCTGATTATTTAATTATTAGTTCATTAATTCTAAACTGTTAGATAAATTCAAATTTGTCGCTTTCTTCATATCCATATTATACCATTCACATATTACATCAACAATAACTTTCTACGCCCCAATAATCTTATTAAACAACTCTAACAACACATCTTTTACACCAGCCGCATTGAATACCAATCCGACTGCGATTAAGGCAACGATTAAGAAACCAATCAGTTTGGAAAATTCACGCTTAAATCCCAAATAGATACCGATAACCACAATTGCCATTAACACCAAAGATTGTGCATTGCTTAAAAACCATTGATACAAATTCTGTCCAAAATTCATTTACTGTGCCTCGCTTTCTTTCATTTCTTCCATCATATTATCAGCGTCCTTGCCGACTTGTAAAATACACATCAGGACTACGCCGATACCCATACCAACGGATACCAGCAGTAAATCCTTAAAAAATACCCACATCTTCCTCATTCCTTTCTTCATCACTCAAAACAATATCTTCCATCGTTGTTGTCTGCTGACGGATAATCTGCTCATGCTTTTCTGTCAGTTTTGTGTACTGGCGTATTTCTTTTAAGTAATTGACACCTGTTTTCTTTGCGATTTCTTCTAGCATAAGAAGTGTCGGGTCAACCTGTCTTGAAATCCAGCGTAATGTTTTCCCTAATGTGTACGGCTCCGGTTTTGTTGTCAATTTCAAAGGCGGTCTGCCTTCGCCGATAAACCAAGCCCATTTTTCATTCAGTTTCCACTCGCTGACAGGTTTATTTTCTTCTTTATCTACAAATCGCACATAGCGGTTGATGATAGAAAATGCCGTTCTTTCCGCGTCATAATAGGTCAACAAATCACGCACCGCATAATAAGCACGCTCATTTTTTAATCGTATCTCGAAACGATTTTTCACAGGCGCTTCTTCTAAAGGAACACCCGCCTTGATGTACTGCTCATAGTTCTTTTCATAAATACAAAAGTACACTTCACTTTTCATAGAACCGATATACATGGTCGTTCCCATTTCTTTGTGATTACGTTCGCGCTGGTGGGAAATCTCGCCCGAAGCATAGAAACGAAAATGACGAAATACCGAAACACATTCATCATTTTTACACTTTTCAATCAGTTCCGGTATATTGAGTATTCCGGTTCTGTCATTGATTGCCAAATCCAAACGCTTCATAATGCCACCCTCAACCAAGCAATCCATCAGAAAATCATACCAACTCCGCTCCTGTGCAAGCAGATAACTTTCCATCTGCCGACAGCCTTTACCTTTCAGTTCCAACAGCACACCTTTTTCTTTATCAGCAGAAGTATATACAAAGACATCTCCGATATAGTATTGTTCCGTATAACTGAAATACGCCCAATCCTCATGCAACATATACTGGATATTGAGTCTTAAAACATCTTTGATGATATGCTTTATATCCATTGTCGGAAATCGAATACGCACATAATCAAACAAAAGAAATAGTGGTTCATCAGGATTGAATTTTTCTAAGGCTGTCAATAATTTTTCTTTCATTTCTAAGGTCAGCGATACCTTGCCACTTTCAATACGACTTAAATGTTCACGGCTGATACCTGCCATAACCGCAAGTCGTAATTGTGTAACACCATATAAGGCTCGCTTTTTCTTAAATGCTTCTAACCACTCTTTATCATTCAGTTATTATCACTCCCATCTTTTTCAAATGTGATATTTTACAGGCATTATCACTTTGCCTTGAAACAAGCAAAAGTCCACTGTTTATCAGTCTTTTATGACTTTTTTCGACTGTTTCCTGTTTTTTTGTGCCCCTCTGTTAGATACCGAGGGGCAATGACGGTGGCGCAGGGCAAGCCCTGCACCACAACACGCCGGTCTGACGCGGTCTTGTACGCGTTGCTGACCGCGACCGGCTTTGGTGCTGTACTTTCTTCTTGCATTGTTTTCGTTATTCCACCACATTGTCATTGTCCTTTCCTTGTTCTTCAAACAGAACCTGCCTTTCCCTTGCAAGTCTGCCAATCTCTTTTAGAAAATCGTGTCCTTTGGGTACTAATGGCGTATAAAACTCTGATATGACGCTCGTTCCCACATCACAATAGCCACGCCCTTTGATACGCTTTTGAAAAAATTTCTTTTTCACGTCAGAACCGAAAAGCATGCCATATCCAAGTTCACTCATACGCCCTAAGCCAACACGAAAATTGAAGTTATCACGTATCCCATCTGTAAAATACTTTGCGTCTGGTCTTTGACATGCCACAATGAGAAAATATCCTGCCTGTCTGCCAAGCATGACGATTTTTTTTAACTGACTTAATAGGTTCATACTTTCCTTAGCGCCGAGCATTTCAAAAAATGCCACATATTCATCAAAGATAAGAAAGTGGGGTGCCAGTCCTAAATACGCATAGTTTTCGCCGGTTTTGTAGTTGGTGTGCTGTTTCATTTCTTCGCTGCGTGAAACCATGCCCTCATAAAAGGAATTAACGCAATTTATCATATCTTCCTTTGTATAATAAACATTCGGCATAACGGTTCCCAAATCCGCAAGATCGCTATTCTTCGGGTCGAGAATAAAAAGCACCGCATTGGTCTGTAACAGCGTTTCTATGATAGTAATCAGAAAATATGTTTTTCCGCCACCGGTACCACCGGCAATCAGAGCGTGGGGGAGTGCGTCATATTCCCAAATAAGATTTTTCATCAATTTTAGTCCACCATGTTCCGCCTTGACTTCTTCAATGGAAATACGGTTTGCGACCATATCATAAAGCAGGGTATATTCGATATATCCGTCATACAACACTTTATCTGTCAGTTCACAATACAGTCCGCTTTCCAGCTTATCTTCCAGATTGAGAAGCTGCTCCTGATACTTTCCCATAGAGATTTCACATTGAATATGAAGCAGCCCGTTTTTCATCTGATAATAGATTTTAGGAAACCAGACAATCTTTTCTTTGGAAGAACTCGGTAAATCCGTGAAAAATCCGCTTTCTTTTGTCTGTTCTGCTTCATACCACTTATTCTCTAATATCATACGTGCTAACTTTTGCCGATGAAGCATTTTCTTAAAACTGTCATAACAAAACCGATAATAGAGAAAAGCGACCAATGCACAAACACCAGCCGCTATCAGTAAGGTTATGAAGTTGTAAGTGGAAAGCGTCAGACCATTCTCTAACAAGCAGAAATCTTCCCAGTCGGTACGCATAAACTGTTTGATATTCAGTAGCAAGAAAACTGCCACGAATACAAACAAAAGCATTCCTATGGAAAAGTGATAAACAAGGTTCTTGTCGCTGGCTCTGATACGGTGTCCTTTGTTCCAAATCATACGCATAAAACAATCACTCCTTTCTGGGTATGAAAAAGCAGTCAATCCTGAGACTAACTGCTTTGTGTGTATGGATATGAAGTTGTTAAACTGGGATTTACTTATATCTATTCCTATAAAAGTGTCAATATATATCCGTCTATCAGAGCAATTAGCAGATACATAATAAAGGCTCTGATAAACGCTTCTATATGCTTTTTCGGATTTTGATACAATTCCTTTTCTGGTATTTTTCTTAAACGAACACGCTTTGTATTCCGCCACCATAAAAGGTCTACAATAAATAAGTCAAAGATATTCAATCCCTGTCCTATAATACTTAAACAAAGAAAATTATGTGTGAAGCCATTTTCTTTGATAAACAACCCTAATATAAATAGTACGAACAGAAATAACAGAAAATTGGATATAAATGTAACCACTTTATTGCTTTCCTTAAATTTTCCTTGATATTCTGCAATACTCTTTATTCGATTTTGCACTTCATCTGGATAAGATGAATAGCTTTTTAAATTTTTGTTATCTGTACCTGTTCCCCAAAAACATATTAGAAAAAACGCGATACATAAAATTACGGTTTCGATTATTATAATCATTCTGTTTCACTCCAAATTCTAATTTGTCCGTTTCTTCATATCCATATTATAACAGTTCCATATATCCGCTACAATGAAAATCTATTCACTAAGCCTATTTTTTCGGCTGTCCCTGCGGTGTATGGTTCTGTGAATTGCCAGTTTGACCTCCTTTGTTCTTCAAAGTAATGTCGTCAGCCTTGATGTACCAGTCAATATCCGCACCTCGATAGGTCGCATTGGCAACCGTATCCGCCACAGGATTGATGAGTTCTACTTCTGCGTTATAATCAAAATCCCTCAATGGAATATTTGCCGGCACAGACACCTGTATCATGCGCCCCTGTTCACGACATTTCAAATCATAGGTTCTTTCCTTGATTTCCTCGCTGACCGTTCCGTCCTCATTTTGCACATGCACCTCACGACGTAAGGCCGAAAACTTCAACTGTCCAAATGTTTTTTCTTTATCAATTACAATTCCGTTTGCTAATCTCATAATCTAAAATCCTCCTCTATTTGCTTTCTACTGGCAGCATATCATCAGCCAGCAAGATATAGTTTGTAAATCCGCGTCCATTGATGTTATAGCCGTCTGCGGTAATGCGTGGGTTAATCAATTTCACTTTCTGCTCCGGCTGAAAATTCTTTTCTCCTGCCTTTGCCGGAAGTGTTACCACAATATCATCGGCACGCTGCACATCAGAATACAAGTTATAACTACGGCTTACAACCGTCATTCTGTCATTGACTCTCTGCTGACGGACTTCATTTTCGCCCGCAAATTCCAAGTTTCCAAACGTCTGCGCCATGTTCGGCACTACAAATTTTAATTCCATATATGTTTACCTCTTTTCTTTCTATGTTTTCTATTTTTCTTGATAAAGCATGGGGACACTACATTTCCCCATACCCCTTAGTGTACTGTTTTTTCTCATCACTTTTTTTCAAAAACTGACGACAAAGAAACAGTTTCCTATTTGATTGTTCGATTTTTCCCAATGCTTCGGCGGCGCTCTTATCTGTTCTTTCATTTCATCAATCCTCACTTTCTTTTAGGACTTCTGCAATTCCTGCCATGATATGTTCTGCACAGGGAACGGCAATCGCATTTCCTAACGCTCGCCATCTTGCATAGTCGCTGTTTACAGTTCCTGTATTGCCATACTTTGTCCAATCGTCCGGTAAGCCCATGAGCCTTTCACTTTCAATCGGTGTCAGATAACGGATAAATCCCTCTTTTTCTTCGCCCTCATACCAAAAGGAAAATACACCCGGACCACCGGCTAGTAAGGTGGGAAAAGGATCATTTGGCCGTCCAAAACTTCTGACGAACCCTTGCGTATCCTGATATTTTGCACTCCCTCTGGTTCTTCTTTCCTCAAAGGGACATAAGACTGGTATTTTCCCCCTTGCTTGATTAACAGATATTCGATTTCTTTCGCCGGAGGACAGCCAGCTCTTTCGGCTAGGGTCAATATGTGCGTGCAATTTGTGGGGTTTAAGTAATATTTCTGCGGCACGCTGTCCTCTAAAATCCGCCACGACGAAGATACGTTTTCTTCTTTGAGAGAGGGTGGGTTCTCCCCAATAATGAGCGTCCAAGAGTCGCCAGCACACATCAGCTTTACCCCCTCGAACCATTCCGGCGTTTGCCCATCTTCGAGAAGCAGGCATTGGAATTTCGGTATCTGCGAACGACTCCAGCACGGCTCTAAAGTCCAACCGGTTGTTTGAAGAAAACGCTCCTCTAACGTTTTCCCAAACAGCGATAACTGGATATTTGCCATCAGTAGCACACCTCATTTCCTGTATGATACGGATTGCATGATGAAACAGACCGGATTTTGCACCGGCCAGCCCCTCACGCGATCCAATCGTCGATAAATTCTGACAGGGCGAACCAAATGTGATGATATGCACAGGTGGTATCTTCGCGCCGTCAAGTTTTGTAATATCCCCCAAATGCTGCATTTGAGGGAAGTGTTTCTTTGTAATAGAAATAGGAACTTTCTCAATCTCACTCGCCCATAAGGGAACAATGCCATAGTTGGAGGCTGCCAAAGGAAATACACCAATCCCATCAAACAAACTCCCTAATGTAATCGCCATGATTTACTCCTCTTTCTTACGATACTTTTTCCAAAGATATGTACCGCCAAGCATACCGGCAGAAGTAAGCAACATCACAACAAATGCCATCACGTTTGTACTGTCTCCGGTTTTCGGACTGTCTGTTGGGTACGTTGGTTTCTCTGGTGTTTCCGGTTTTTCAGGTACTTCAGGAATTTCCTTGATGGTAACCGTCTGTCCATCGTCCTCAATATCCTTGTATTCCGCTACTTTTTTAGGTTCGTCAGGATTTGACAAGTCATACAATTCTTCAAAAGTTACAAGTTGTTTCCCGCCAAGAGTAGACGCGTCAAATGTAAATGCAATTTCTACTGTCATGGTTTCCTTGTCTGCGATAAAGGTATAGTCGTTTTCTACACGCTTTCCATCAATGATAAGTTCTGCATTTTCTTCTTTTACCATCTGCCAGCCTTTTAACTGATACTTTGTACCTTTCATAAGTCCGTCCAGTTCCACAGTATCAATAATTGTTACCTCTTTTCCGGCAAGAATTGTCTTTTCGCCATCTTTACCGGTTGCGGTTGTATGGATAGTGATTTCTTTTTCGTATTCATCAGTAAGTGTCCCTAAATCAATCACATGGTTATTTCTTGATACGACAATCTCAAATGGAGGAATAAGTTTGAAGCCTTTGTTGCTTTCACATCTTAATTCTTCAATGATATAAGTATCGTAAGGAAGCGCGCCTTTGCTGTCGTCCGGTTCCGAAGTTCCAAACCACACACCGTCCTCACTTGTCTGTCCTTTGTTGGTATTGTGTTTATGGCTAGCCCAATCTGATGAAGTAGAAAATTGTCCGTTATCATCAGTTACAACAATATGACTTTCGCCTGTGGTCTTGCTTGTAATTTGAAATGGAACATCAGCCAAGCGTTTATGTGTACCTGCACCAATCTTTACGCCCTCAATATCGCCGCGCTTGATTTGGTTATAGATGGAATGTTCTTTATCTGTTAAATCCACGATTTTTCCATTTTCCTTGATTTCAAATTCAATCTCTTTTGCACCATCAGTCAAATATCCCTCTGGTGATTTCTGTTCAAAAATCTTATATTTTCCATAAGGAAGAAGATTGTTTGAAGTCATGGCAACACCGGAAATATCCGTATGAATGGTTTTTACAACTTCATTTTTCTTATGCAATTTTCCCTCAACCAATACCGCATTTTCGTTTAAGGAAATGATGTCAAAAGCAGTATCTTTTAACGTGGCACTTCCTTGTGGTTTGGTGTCGCCTATTTCTAAATCTCGTTTTTGAATTTTTACACCGCCGCGAATGACTTTATCCGATACAGAAAACTGGTTAGCACCTGTCAATACCGCAAGGTCGCCGTCCTCTGTAATCTGTGTAAGATAGACACCTTTTATCTGTTCAGAACTTCCATTTGCCTGCATATAGGCACCCTCTAATAAATATCCTGACGGACTTTTCACTTCCTCGACAGTCAATGTTCCAAGAGGAAGAACAGCCTTTCCATTCTGCATATAGAAAGCGTCGCCGGATACTTTGTATGCGTCCGCTAATTTTGTGATGTAATGAACATTTCCTTGCTTGTCTTTTTCTTCAACCGTTCTTGTTGTCCAAGTGCGTGTTGGTTTTGATGGAAGATTATCTTTTGTATAGAACCGATCATAATATTTCCACTCAAACTCTGCGCCTGCTAAAGAAGCCGTTCCCTGTGGATTGTCTTTCTGCGTTTCCATATCAATCTTGAAAAGTTCAATCAAGGTATCTGTTACCTTTGGTGTATCGCTAACCTTTAAGGCTGCCGTTTTTCCAGCTTCTACATTTAAGGAATAAACCGTTGTATCCACCTTAAATCCAAGTGGTGAGGATAATTCCTTGATGTAAACCAAGCCTGCTTTAACTTCCACTTCATTAGTGTTTCCTTGAGCGTCAGTTGTTAAGGTCGCAATCTGTTTAGTACAGTTCTTATCAGAAAAGACACCATAAGTCGCACCGGCAAGAGAATAGTTGTCGTTGCCATCGGTAATACCGGTATTACTTGAAACTTTTTGAAGTTTTGCATTTCCAACATTTAAGTTCGCCCAAAACTGTCCAAGTTCCTGGCCCTCGCCGGAATAGATATATCCACCACATTCATAGCGTCCTTTATTTTCTTTCACAAAGGCTTTTGCGCCTGCAAACACTTCCTCTTGTGTAGCCTTTGGAATTTCACTATATGCCGCACGTACGTTGTCGCACTGCCAACCCAAATGCACACTCAATCTCTGCCAAACAACAACTTGTTCTAATAGATAGACTTGTTTGTAATTTAATTCCTGATGTGTTTTAGCATACTGTTTCACATATTCAATAGATAAAGCCACATCAGAAATTTGGTCTGCACTCATACGCGTACTTGCGTCTGCTCGTGTCTTGTAGCCATTTTTGAAAGACGTGTTAATGTCGATACAATAGGCAGTTTCTCCCTCGACTTTCATATATCCCTCATTAAATGTTGCCTTGATAGAGCCGTCATTCATTACCTGTTCTATAATGCCGACACGCTCAGCACTTTCTGTCCAATACTGTTTTTCTGCTGCATGAGCCGTTGTCGCCGGCAGGGTAGTGATTACCGTTGCCAATGCGAGAAATCCCGTACATACTCGTTTTAATATGTTCTTCATTCTTAAATACTCCTTTCATTTTGGGTAAAAAAATAGACGCTCAATTTTGAACGTCCTACATTGAAAAGGGATACTTTTTTAATAAGTACCCCTCAAATTTAGTATTTAATTGTTTGTGTTCCCACACTCTATATCAACAACTACTGAAACATTGATATAGTTCTTTATCTCTTTATTTCTGATTTTATCGCCCTCGCTCGTAAAGACGATATGCTTGAAAAAGTGCCTAAAATTAAGGATTTCTACATAGTTCTTCGTTGTAGCAACACACAAGTCTCCACATGATGCGTATTCGGGAACAAATCAACTGGTTGTACTTTTATGAGTTTGTAGCCGAGTTCTTGATAGAGCTTGATGTCACGCGCCATAGTTGCTGGGTTACATGAGATATAAGTGATTTTTTCTGGCTGCATGGCAACGCTGGCTTTGATAAAGTTTTCTGTCAAGCCTTTGCGTGGTGGATCAACCAAAATCACACTTGGTTTGATACCGTCTTTGCTCCAAGTTGCCATAGCATGTTCTGCCGAATCAGCAACATAATGCGCATTGGTAATACTGTTTAGCGCAGCATTTCTTTTAGCATCCTCCACAGCTTCTTCAATCACTTCGACGCCGTAAACGGCTTTAACATTTTTGGCAAATGAAAGCCCAATTGTTCCAATACCAGAGTAAGCATCAATGACAATATCTTTAGGTGTCAAGTCTGAAAAATCAATGGCAGTTTGGTAAAGCTTTTCAGCCATTTCAGTATTGACTTGATAGAATGAACGAGCAGAAATTTCATATTGATTGCCAAGCATGCTGTCAACAATCGTATCTTTGCCATACAATGTCTTAAACTCTTTACCGAAAATCGCATTGGTATTTTTATCGTTAATATTTTGAACGATTGACTTAACCGCTGGAAATTCTGCCACAATTTTCTCAATGATTTGCTCAATACGGAAGATTTTTGGGCGTGTTGTCACAAAGACCAGCATCATTTCACCAGAATAATGCCCACGACGAACAACCAAATTACGAATCAATCCAGTTTGTTCTTTTTCATCATAAGGTTTAAGGTCAAAACGGCGAAGCAAATCACGTGTAAAATTAATCAAACGGTCAATTTCTTTATTTTGAATATAATAATCAGAAATCGGCATCAAATCATGAGAATGTTTACGGAAAAATCCTGTCTCCAACTGACCATTAACACGACGAACAGGCACTTGTGCTTTATTGCGATAAGCGTATGAGTGCGCCATACCAAGTGTTTCTGACACCTCGACATCTGAAATACCAGCTGTTTTATAGAGATTATCCATTACTTGTTTGCGTTTAAATTTTAACTGTTCAGCATACGCAAGATGCCCAAAATCCGCAATTCCTGTACGCAAATAATCCACATTCAAATCTTGATTGCGGTGTTCAGAGATTGTCACATACTCCTCAACTTTACCAAATCCGATGTTCTTTTTCACTTTCAAGACGCGCATTTTGATTTTCTCACCTGGAAGTGCATTTTCAACAAAAAAGACGAAACCGTCAACCTTGGCAACACCTGCTCCTTCGTGTGATAAATCCGTGATTTCAGCATCTACAATAGCATTTTTACTTAACATAATTTCCTTTCAGCCAATTCTAAATTGGCAATGTTCTATTTCTCGGTCGCTTTTCTCCATAATAAAAATAGAGAAGCTTAACTGCCTCTCTATTATATCATATCTCTTCCTACCGCAAGCCAAGTTCTTTTAACTCTTCTTGATATTTATCAAAATCAATGGCAATTCCTAAGCCGCCATACATATCGTAGTCATCTGTCCAGTCACCTTCGGCTGGAATGGTTGTTTGCTCGATACCTTCTTGACCACTCGTGATAACAGATAAACCTTCTTTCAAAAGGAATGAATAAGAAACGTTCGTTGAGGTCAAAGCATAGATTTTACCTATTGCAGCTGAACCTGTAAAAAGTTTTGTTGGATCTTTAATCTGGTTGATAATGGCAGAAATAACTTGTTGTTGGCGTTGAGTACGTCCATAATCACCGTCATCATCTTTACGGAAACGAGCATAATTGAGCAAAGTCCGACCATCCATTTTTTGTGTTCTAACTTCAATCGTTTGATTTGGAACAGTACCGTCAGCCTGCATATTGAGATCATCAGGAACTTCAACAGACGAAACTGCTTGACCATCAACCGTACCAAATTTGGCGTCTATTTCAACGCCATTTGGAAATAAGGTATCAATGGCTTCTGCAAAGGTTGCAAAGTCAACCATGACATAATATTTGATGTTAATATCAAAATTATCTTTCAACGTCTGTCGCATGAGTTCCGCACCTTGGTTATTATCCTGCTCTCCTATATTAAAAGCAACATTTAATTTTTGGTCATTTGAATAGTCATTGTAGCTAACACCATCAATATTAACTAAGGTATCGCGCATAAAGCTGACTAACTTAATTTTTCCGTCGCTGTTGCCAATATTCATCACCATAATCGTATCGGTTCTGGCATCTGAAGATCCTTGTGTAACCCGCTGGTCACTTCCTAATATGAGAATATTAGTACCGTCATCGCTATCTTCACCATTGAATGTTTCTGTCACAGCCGCCGTGTAATTTGTCTCACCACTTGAAACATCATTAACACCTTTGAAAAACATGTAAATCATCCCTGCTATGACAAGAATCACCAAGAAACCAAGAAGTTTCAACAGACGCTTAATACGAATTTTGCGACGCTTCTTTTTGGGTTTCTTTGCTTTTTTAGGCGTTACAGGTTCGGGTTCTTGATAAAATGCCTCATTATAATTCTCATAATTGTCTTGATAAGTTGGAAGAATCTCTGCCTGCTGCTCGCTCATTCTTCTAAAGGAACGTTTCGGCTGCTTTTTTTCTTCTGGGTATTTGGGAAGCCCTTGCGAGGTCCAGTTATCGTCATCATAATAATCCGCTTGATTATCATAAGTACCGTCATAATAATCATCGTAGTAATTGTTATTATCATGGGTAGACGACTGAAAAGATGGAGGTACACTGACTCCACCAGCTTGTTTTTTACTGTAAAGGTAGTTAAATTCTTGCTTTTCACGCAAACTTAAATACTCAAGATTCTTTAAAAGATACTCATATCTTAACTCTTCATGCCGACTTAAATTATTTCTTGCCATATCTCATACCATATCTTTCCCATTTTCATCAGACTAGAGCCAGCACAAGCGCTTAACAATTCCTAAATATCAAAAATCAGAGGATTTTACAGTTTGTAAACATCATAACGTCCGAGGATTTTATAGTCAATGCCAAGAACGTTCAATTCTTCTAGCGCAAATGACACTAGTGTATCATTTTTATTTTCAACATCAACGATGAAAAAATATTCTCCCAAAGCTGTTTTTAGAGGGCGACTTTCAATTTTAGTCAAATCAATGCCACGCCAAGCAAAAACAGATAATGCTTTATAAAGCGCACCAGGCAAGTTATCTGGCAAGGTCAATGCCAATGAAACTTTTTGATTGAGTTTTGCCCAATCAAACGACCGTTTTTGATGCCCTAGTACCCAAAAGCGCGTGTAGTTTTCATCCATTTCTTGAATATCTTGGGCAATAATTTCCAAACCATATTCTTTTGCGGCAGCTACTGGCGCAATGGCAGCAAAGTTTTCCTCTGGATGTTCAGCAATGAAACGTGCGGCGTAGGCCGTACTAGCCGTCATCTCAATTTTTGCTGCTGGATAATGTGCTTTAATGTATTTTTTCCCTTGAGCAATAGCTTGCGGGTGTGAAAAAATCTTTTCAATTTTCTTTGTTTGTGTTGTTGCTAAAAGCTGTTGTTTAATCGGTTGAATGATTTCTGCAATCGCCTCAATTTCAGCTTGATGAAAAAGGTAATCCAACGTTTCATGCACTGAACCCTCGATTGAATTTTCAACAGGGATAATGGCATAATCCACAAAACCTTCTTTATAAGATTTGATAACTTCGGTGATATTTGCAAAAGGTATGCGATTAGCTTCCGGAAATGCCTTAACAGCAACATTATGTGTAAAAGAACCACTTGGTCCTAAATAGCCAACTTTCATCCGATTTCCTCAACAATTTCTTCAGGTGTTTTATCAGCCACTTCAATAATACGATTAGCTGCTGCTTCATACATTTCTTGGCGACCGTCAAAGATTTCTTTGAAAGCTTCCTTGCTATTGTTGACAAACAAAGGACGAACATTTTCCGTATCATGCTCAATGCGGTCATAAAGCGTTTCAAAGTCTGATTTTAGGTAAATCGTTTCTGGATTTCTTGCTAAAATCTCTCTGTTAATCGGATTGATGACAACGCCGCCACCAGTTGAAATGACTTGGTCAGAATCAGCCAATTCCGCAAGCACTTGTGACTCAATTTCACGGAATTTAGCTTCACCCTCTTTAGCGAAAAAGTCTGCGATTGACATGCCGATATGCTCTATAATCAAAGCATCCATATCAATGTAATTTTCATCTAACAATGATGAAATCGTTGATTTCCCAGACCCCATAAAACCAATAATAATTCTAGCCACGTGAGAGTACCTCCAAATCATTAAAGAAGCTTGGGTAGCTTGTATTAATCGCTTCTGCTCGTTCTAGTTCAACGTCTCCGTCGGACACCAAAAGCGCAGCAACAGCAGTCATCATACCGATACGGTGGTCACCGAAAGTACTGACTTTAGAGCCATGGAGAGGTGTTTTTCCTTTGACAATCATACCGTCATCTGTTGGCGTAATGTCAGCACCCATTGCATTAAGCGCATCCGCAACCACCTGAATACGGTCTGTTTCCTTCACTTTCAACTCTTCTGCATCACGAATAATCGTTGTACCATTAGCTTGTGTGGCAAGAAGAGCGATAATTGGTAATTCATCAATCAAACGCGGAATGATTTCGCCACCAATTTCAACGCCGTGAAGTTCAGATGTTTCAACGGTAATCGTTGCTGATTTAGCAATCTCATCAACGTTTGAAATGGTCATTTTGCCCCCCATTTCCTTGATAACATCAATGATACCAGTACGTGTTTCATTGATACCGACATTTTCAAGGGTTACTTTAGCATTTGGAACAATGAGCCCTGCGACTAACCAGAAAGCCGCTGATGAAATATCACCTGGGACAACCACATCTTGACCAGTAAATTCTTGACCACCTTTGATGCGAATTTCTTTGCCATTAACGTCAATTGCGCCACCAAACTGAACAATCATATCTTCTGTGTGATTGCGTGTTTTTTCTTTTTCAATGATGACAGACTCACCGTCAGCTTGCAAAGCTGCAAAAATAAGTGCTGACTTCACTTGAGCAGACGCCACAGGAAGTTGATAATGAATCGGTTTAAGCGCTTTGCTACCACGCATCGTAAGCGGTGGCAAATCACGGTCTGTTTGCCCTGACACTTCAACTCCCATTTGACGAAGCGGAATGGTCACGCGGTCCATTGGGCGTTTTGACAAACTGTCATCACCAAACATTTCAACCGTAAAATCTTGCCCTGCTAACACGCCAGAAATCAAGCGGATTGATGTTCCTGAATTTCCCATATCTAGTTTGTTTTTTGGAGCTTTAAGCCCGTCAAAGCCAACACCTGTAATGGTTACGATGTTACCGTCGTCTTGGATATCAACCCCTAAATCACGAAATACTTGCATTGTTGACAGCACATCTTCACCACGCAAAATATCATGAACAGTTGTTGTTCCCTTGGCAAGACTGCCGAACATAATTGAACGGTGACTGATTGACTTATCTCCAGGAACTCGCAAAGTTCCTTTTAATTGTGACACATTTGTCAGTAATTTCATACAACTCTCCCATGGTATAGTTTTAATTCTATTGTACCATAAAATAACTGAAAATTTGAACAGTTCTCTAAAATTACTCTTAACAAAAGCTTGCAAATTCATTATGAAACTATCTCAAAACAAAGACATTTCGCCCCCAAACCTCTTTCTCACTTTAGCTCGAAGCATTAAAATTTCTCAAAAAAACAACTGAAAGAAAAGGTTTCAGCTGTCTAATCATTTTATTTTTTACTGTTATCGTCATCCATTGAAAGTACTGACAAGAAGGCTTCTTGTGGCACTTCAACAGAACCGATAGCTTTCATACGTTTTTTACCTGCTTTTTGTTTTTCAAGCAATTTACGTTTACGAGAAACGTCACCACCGTAACACTTAGCAAGCACATTTTTACGAAGAGCTTTAATATCTGAGCGTGCAACGATTTTTTGACCGATAGCTGCTTGAATTGGCACTTCGAATTGTTGACGTGGAATGATTTTCTTGAGTTTTTCAACGATTAATTTACCACGTTCATAAGCAAATTCGTTGTGAACAATGAAGCTGAGCGCATCAACTTTATCACCGTTAAGGAGAATATCCATTTTAACCAATTTTGATTTACGGTATTCTGAAATTTCGTAATCAAAACTTGCATAACCACGTGTTGATGATTTCAATTTATCAAAGAAATCAAAGACAATTTCAGCAAGCGGAATCTGGTAAATGACATTGACACGATTTTCATCAATGTAATCCATTGTCACGAAGTCGCCACGTTTGCGTTGGGCAAGTTCCATGACTGCTCCGACAAATTCTTGCGGAACCATGATTTGTGCTTTCACATATGGTTCTTCGATACTTGCAACCTTAGTTGGGTCTGGGAATTCAGACGGATTTGACACCTCAAGCATTTCGCCATCAGTCGTGTTAACATGGTAAACAACGGATGGTGCTGTCATAATCAAATCAATGTTGAATTCACGTTCCAAACGTTCTTGGATAACGTCCATGTGAAGCAAACCAAGGAAACCACAACGGAAACCAAAGCCAAGGGCTTGTGATGTTTCAGGCTCGAATTGGAGACTAGCATCGTTCAATTGTAATTTTTCAAGTGCTTCACGGAGGTCATTGTATTTATTTGATTCAATTGGGTAAAGACCAGCAAATACCATTGGGTTCATTTGTTTGTAACCATGAAGCGGTGCTTCTGCTGGATTTTCAGCAAGAGTTACTGTATCACCCACACGGGTATCAGCAACTGTCTTGATTGATGCTGCGATATAACCAACATCACCAGTTGCTAAGAAATCACGTCCAACAGCTTTCGGCGTGAAGATACCAACTTCTGTAACATCAAACGTTTTACCATTTGACATCAATTGAATCTTATCACCAGGTTTTACCATACCATTAACGATACGAACTTGCAGAATAACCCCGCGGTAAGCATCATAAACAGAGTCAAAGATAAGCGCTTGAAGCGGTGCTTCAACATCTCCTGCTGGCGCTGGCACGTACTCAACAATTTGTTCAAGGATTTCTTCAATCCCGATACCTGCTTTTGCTGAAGCAAGCACAGCCTCTGAAGCATCAAGACCAATCACATCTTCGATTTCTTGACGCACACGCTCCGGGTCTGCTGCTGGCAAATCAATTTTATTGATAACTGGCAGAATTTCCAAATCATTATCAAGGGCTAGGTAAACATTGGCAAGCGTTTGAGCTTCGATACCTTGTGCCGCATCAACAACCAAAATTGCCCCCTCACAAGCCGCCAAAGAACGTGACACTTCATATGAAAAGTCAACGTGTCCTGGGGTGTCAATCAAGTGGAAAATGTAGGTTTCACCGTCTTTAGCCGTGTAGTTCAACTCAATCGCATTAAGCTTAATCGTGATACCACGCTCACGCTCCAAATCCATGCTATCCAAGAGTTGAGCTTGCATTTCACGACTAGAAACCGTCTCAGTTTTTTCCAAAATACGGTCAGCCAAAGTTGACTTCCCGTGGTCAATGTGTGCAATGATAGAGAAATTACGAATCTTCTCTTGTCGTTTTTTTAATTCTTGAATATCCATCTTACAATCCTATACAATTAATCATTATTTCTATTATAACAGATAAACAGAAACGTTGCTATAAAAAGTTTTAGAAGTCATTTCAAGAAAAAAGCATCATAAGATGGTAAAATAAACAGCACAGCTATAAAACTACACGGTCTACCTCTAATTAGGAGGAATGAGTTTTGGAACCATTCGAAACAACACAGCTCTAAAACAGGAGCAGTATCAAGAGCGGTTACTATGTCGTTTTGGAACCATTCGAAACAACACAGCTCTAAAACGTAATCAACATGCAATTCTTGAAAAGTAAAGTTTTGGAACCATTCGAAACAACACAGCTCTAAAACAAAAAGTCAGCAAGCTTTTCTGCCTTATCTGTTTTGGAACCATTCGAAACAACACAGCTCTAAAACAACCGTTTTGACGTTCGTAAGTATCTGCTTGTTTTGGAACCATTCGAAACAACACAGCTCTAAAACCACTGCTTGGCGCTCGTACAGCTATGATGGAGTTTTGGAACCATTCGAAACAACACAGCTCTAAAACACATTATATTCTTAATACGAGGAGACACGTGTTTTGGAACCATTCGAAACAACACAGCTCTAAAACACAACGGTATCTAGCAAGGTTCGAATCCTTGTTTTGGAACCATTCGAAACAACACAGCTCTAAAACACGATTCTAATTCGTTCACGTCTTTCTTAGGTTTTGGAACCATTCGAAACAACACAGCTCTAAAACAGAGCTTTCGCATCAAACACCGAATAATATGTTTTGGAACCATTCGAAACAACACAGCTCTAAAACGGTTAGTGGTATCCACCCTCCCTTCAGGATGTTTTGGAACCATTCGAAACAACACAGCTCTAAAACAGGACATGTATCGTTCTTCGTCCTAACTATGTTTTGGAACCATTCGAAACAACACAGCTCTAAAACAAGAGGCTAAGTCTTCTGCTGATGTCGCAAGTTTTGGAACCATTCGAAACAACACAGCTCTAAAACACAACATTTAAATTATTGACATGGATCGGAGTTTTGGAACCATTCGAAACAACACAGCTCTAAAACTCGCTATGTTTGATAGTTCTATGCGTATTTGTTTTGGAACCATTCGAAACAACACAGCTCTAAAACTACGCTTCAAACCAGCGAACTTTGTAATTAGTTTTGGAACCATTCGAAACAACACAGCTCTAAAACACAAGCATTACCGTTTTTAATAGAGCTAGCGTTTTGGAACCATTCGAAACAACACAGCTCTAAAACTATTTCCTCGTATTTTAAGCGTATACGTAGGTTTTGGAACCATTCGAAACAACACAGCTCTAAAACCTAGATGCTTTGTTAGATGCATACGCAGCTGTTTTGGAACCATTCGAAACAACACAGCTCTAAAACAATAGAGGGTATCTTGGACATTCCTTGATAGTTTTGGAACCATTCGAAACAACACAGCTCTAAAACGCTTTAAAAGCAAGTTCTTCTTGTGTCATGTGTTTTGGAACCATTCGAAACAACACAGCTCTAAAACTGCATAATCACAGCCAACTGATAAACTGCTGTTTTGGAACCATTCGAAACAACACAGCTCTAAAACGTGTTATCTCACAACTATACCTTGAATCGTGTTTTGGAACCATTCGAAACAACACAGCTCTAAAACCTCGTGGACCATTTTTCTCACGAAATTTCGTAATCGCGCCATTTGTCTCAGCTAGACTTCAGCTTCGAAATAATTCCTTTTATTTATTCTCCAAACCAGAGGGCGATTTCGCGTTCAACTGATTCTGGTGAGTCGGAACCGTGAACGATGTTAAATGTTGCGCCATCCTCATCTGGGGCTTGAGCGTAATCTCCGCGGATTGTTCCTGGAAGAGCTTCTTTAGGATTTGTCGCTCCCATCATTGTACGCCATGAAGTGATGACTTCATTTCCAGACATAACGCCAGTAATTACTGGACCACTTGTCATAAAATCAACGATTAGTGGGAAAAATGGGCGGTCAACCAAATCAGCATAATGTTTTTCTAATAATTCTGGGGTTGCCATGCGCATCTCCAATTTTTCAATTGTAAAACCACGTCGTTCAATACGGTGAAGTACTTCACCAACAAGCCCGCGTTTCACACCATCTGGTTTAATCATAAAGAAAGTTTTTTCCATGTAAACAATCCAACCTATCTAAATAAATTCAGTTTTTATTTTACCATAAAAGAAAACTTTTGAAAAATATTGAAAGGCGTTTTCACTAAAATTTAGTACGTTTCTGAGAATACTATTTCTGCTCAATCCTAAATACCAGACGTTTTGGAACCATTCGAAACAGCACAGCTCTAAAACACCCATGAGGTAGACTTCGAACAATTCTTAGTTTTGGAACCATTCGAAACAGCACAGCTCTAAAACGCTAGCTCGCACTTCTCTTCAAAAGTAGCAGTTTTGGAACCATTCGAAACAGCACAGCTCTAAAACGTCGAGCAATGGTACATCTGGGCAAGGGCTGTTTTGGAACCATTCGAAACAGCACAGCTCTAAAACTGCATTGATAGCAGTTTCTAAATCAGCCCAGTTTTGGAACCATTCGAAACAGCACAGCTCTAAAACGTAACTGCAATGTAAACAGCATTGACAAGCGTTTTGGAACCATTCGAAACAGCACAGCTCTAAAACCTCGTGGACCATTTTTCTCACAAAATTTCGTAATCGCGCCATTCGTCTCAGCTAGACTTCAGCCTCGAATAGTTCATTATTTTTAACTATATTATACCTAAAAAACCTTGATTTTACAACGTTTATAGCAATTTAAAGCTTTAATTTTTTCTCTAAAACTTGTGCCAAACCTTCTGAATAATTAACATATTCTCGATCAGCGAATCTGACTAACCATTCTGGAACCGTAACATTTTTTCGAATGGCTTTGGTACTTTTTAAATATGGGGAAGAGGCTGCTTGAATTAAAGTAATAAAACCAACTTCAACTGATAATTCACTCATATCAACAACTTTTAGAAGCTCTAACCCTTCATCTAGATAAGCAGCAAATAAGCTTTTTAACATTTCTCAAGCATTTTTCATCGCTTCTTCGACGTCATCACCTTCGGTACCACCACCAAATCCTGGAATTTCTACCCAAAAACTTCCATCGTCTTCTTTGTGAAAAATTGCTGAATATGATTTTAACATAAAAACCTCTTGTATAGCCCTATGTCTTTTAACATTTTCTTTTTCAAACCTGCTCCTAACACCTTGTTTCCATGAATTGGAATCGTAAAAAATACAGTACTCTATTCTTTTTGAACTGATGATAACTCCCCTTTACACGAACTTCTTTCCACACTTTTAACACAGCAAGTTTTGCTAACTCTCTGCTTGTTAACGACACTCTCTCCAATCCCTTGTTATATAAACATTATGCGCATTTATCAAATTATAAGAAAAGGCACCTACTTTTTTAGTAGATGCCTTATTATTCACATTTAATTTATATTTTCTGCTATCAAAAAATAATCACTATCCAACACATATTGCGGAAAATCATAAAGTATTCGCGGCTCTAAAAAAAGTACTTTTTGATTTGAAAGCTTGATATACTCTATTAGTTTTTCCATTTCATTTTTGGTTAAATAAGCCCCACTATTAACAAAAATTAACAATTTCTTCTTACTAAGATAATTATAAACTTGAAGAATTTCAAAGCATTTTTCGAAAATAGTATCACTCTGTGTTTCAAATTTCACACCAAGAGCTTTAATAAGTTCTAAAATGGTAATTTTATCATATTCCAAGTCCAACTCATTTTCCAAACACTCATACGAGAGCAACTCTGTAATGGTGTTTGCCAACTGCTCAATCATTGATTTCACTTCTGGTTTGTCATTTAATTGACTCTCCAAATCAGCATGAATGAGTTTTAGCATCGACGGTGAATTAATATCAAATCCGAAAATATCTGTCACCAAAAGTAATTCTGAAACTTTTAAAGACCGTAATTTCTCATCAAACAACTTCAAGTCGCATTCTTCAGAGTAAGAATAGAATTCCCTAACAAGATTTGAAAATACAGTAACATCTTCAACCGTTAAAATAGTTGCATCAAGAATTTCAATTGGTTCGTCAAGTATGGGAAAATTAATCTTCATCGCTATAATCCTCTCCAAGAAATACAAGACGTCTATCAGAATTGGCGACGCTGGTATTTCTCTCACCATTCAAATAAATCATACGAGCAAACTGTTTTTCAGTCACTGTCAAAAGTGTGATGCTTCCTTTTTTAGGATTATTGGCTTGCAACCTATCAATCATGGCTTTATTGGCAGAATTATTTAATAACAATTTGCTATAAACCGAAAACTGGTGCATGATAAAGCCTTCACTCAATAAAAACTTTCGAAATTTACGATAGGCTTTTCGTTCTTCTGCTGTTTCGATTGGCATATCAAACATTAAAATCATTCGCATATATCGATAACTCATATCCTAAATTCAGGAACCCCTTTCCCACCATGATTTAGAGCTTTAACCACTTTCTTTGTATAATCACTAACGATATTGTTTAGGAACATTTCTTTATGGTTATAAGAATAGGTTTCATCAAACATCGTAAACAATTCGCGTTTAATTTTAACAAAAGAAGCGTTACGATTTTCATACACAATTCTATCAACAATTGGACGAAATGGCTCCATGATATCACTAGCCAGATTAAACTGGTTAAATTGGTTAGCATGTTTTAAGCCAAATTGCGTCATACAACCACAAACAACTAATTCACGCGCAAACATGCTCAACAACAAAGTATATCCATAGTCTAATCCAGCATTAATGTCATTATCCTGTTCACGCGAGAAATCATTTCCAAACAAGGTATTAAAATAAATTCTTGCAGAATGTCCCTCACGATTACTGGGATCAAAAGACTCTAAGCCGCGATATAACTCCATAATAGATTGAGATTTTTCAAAGAAAGAACACTCACCAAGATATATGCTTTGATTTAATATTTTCTGGGCAATAATTGTTGTCCAAACATCACATTTGACATCATCGTCCCAAGCAATTTGATTTGTCAGCTGTAAACTAGAATCGTGGCGTCCATAGTAAGGCGTCAGCATTGCAGTTGGCAAACGTTTTTCATCACAAAAAA
>SKDY01000392.1_pt1 | contig 36719 bp, 31 predicted proteins | sample 4826591 | NCBI WGS metagenome assembly SKDY01 (sample SAMN11008823, study PRJNA524170) | human gut metagenome | biome: Human fecal sample; material: Feces; isolation source: fecal sample from pouch patient p10, p22 | host: Homo sapiens | place: Israel: Tel-Aviv | collected 2016-06-15 | reverse complement strand
TCTTTTAACGGGATCGGACTCAGTGGTACAAACGTCACGCCTCTGCTCCGGGTTTGATCAGCATCAGACCACAGCCGAACGCGCGGCTTTTGCCATACCCCTGGCTCAGACGTTGCAGAAATAACCCCGGATCGGTGACCGTAAGCATTCCCGTATAATCCACGCTACTGAACTGGATCAGTTGTCGGGAGTTTTCCCGCCGGAGCTGCTGCTGTCGGTAGGCATCGACCGAGGTATCCAGCAGTGTAAAACCACTTCTTTCCCCCTGAACAGCCAGCCAGTCCAGCGCCGCCTGTTGTTGATGCAACCAGACATCACTTCCTTCCGCCTGCCCCCTCATCTGCCGTTTCGCCTCCATCAGCAGATCGTGGCGCTTGCCCGCTTTACAGATTGTTGGATTCGCCCGCAGGTTGAAACAAAGTTGTTGTCCGGTACGCAGCTCGGGCACAAATGACCGGCATTCGATGGTGAACGTTTCACTTTCCGCCGGGCGTTCCTGCGACAGTACAAAAAAGCGAAACGCGCCCTGGAGTTCTTCCCGACGATAAAGAAATTGCCTTTCTTTGCCGCCAGGGAAGAGATCCCACAGCCACTGATGCATCACATATTCCCCGCGATCCACCAGATGCAGCAACTGCGCAGGCGAAAGCTGGCCGGTATGTAAGGTTATTCTTGAGAGGTACATGGTTCCTCCTTGCTGAGCCACGGCCCCTGATTGACGGTGCGTTCCCCAAACAGCCATTGCTGACGATTTAAAGGAACATCCCGGCGGCGCAATATTTTGCTCGCGACCAGGCCGTCGTGCTCCCCTTCCCACCAGCATTCATCCTGAAGTTTCGGGAGTGCGATTTTCAGGTCGTGGAAATGCTCCTGATACTGGTGATATGCGTTACGTAAAACATCAGACGCGTTGCCTTCGAGCAGTAACGGCGCAAGTGGTAATGCCAGCGGATGACTTTTTCGCCCCAGATAAAGAGGAAAAACTGGATGGCGTAAACCGCCCTGCAACTGTTCGAGGCTGTAAGGCGCATCGGCTGTTGTTGCCACCGCCACCATCCACCAGGCGTCGGTGTAGTAGTCGCGCCGGGAGATAATCGCGCTCAGAAGATCAGGGTCGCTCAACTCTTCGCGACGGCTGAAATAACGCGCTTTACGCACCTCTTTTGGCATCTGGATCGTGTGATAATCCCGTGCCCAGCGCGGGTTACGGCTGGCGCAAACCACCAGTGAATAGTGGCGATTAAACGCGTTTAAGCGTTCGGTATCATCACGCCGAATCCCTACCCCGGCAGCCAGCAGACCCAGCAATGCTGAGCGCGAAGGCAGTTCATGGGTATGACGCACTTCGCCGGGGGCATCGACGCCCCAGGATGCCATTGGCCCATGAAGCTGAAAAATCAGATATTGGCTCATAAGCCGCCCCTTACGCGCAGATAAAGTCCAGCACGTCCTTCATGCTTCCCTGTTTGTTCATCACGTCAAAACTTGCGCATTCGGTCTTCTGTTCGTAGACCGTATTCATATTTTCGCGAAGCGTTGTAATACGCTGCACCGCCACGTCTAACTGCCGGGTGCCATTAATGGGTTCATAGAAGGCCGCAGCCAGAGAACGCGGTTGATCGGTGCCTTTTTCCGCCAGCGCCCAGGAAGCATAGGCACGGCTGGCAAAGCTATTTTGTTTACCGGTTGGGGAAACTTTAAGCGCGGCTTCCGTAAAAGCGCGTATGGTCTGATTAGCTAACGCTTCGTCACCGCCGAGGTTTTCTACCAGCAGATCTTTATCAATGCAGATATAGGTGTAGAAAAGTGCTGAACCGAATCCGGTTTCTCCGAGATGCCCGGCACCGGCATCTTCAGAGGCCTGGCGCAAATCATCAACGGCGGTGAAAAAATCATCTTCGACAATCGTTTCACTGACACCAAACGCATGCGCGACCTGGCAGGCGGCTTCAACATTAAACTCAGGTTTATTCGCCAGCATACGACCAAACATAGCGATATCTACCGCTATACGGTCTTTACGTAACAACGCGAGATCTTCCTCTTTTGGCGCGCGCTTTTCTTCTGCCAGTTGATGGGCCAGCGCTTTTACGGCGTCAAATTCTGCCGGGCTGATATGAACTAATTGTTCAGTTTCGGCGTTAGTGAGCGGATCTTTTGGTTTTTTGTCGTTTTTAGCTTTCCCAAGATAATCCGCAATTTTTGCCGCCCATTCGATGGCTTTTTTCTCTTCGATGCCTTTCTCAATCAGGATAGTTGCCGCCTCACGCGCAATTCGCCCACTGCGAATACCAATATGGCCCGCCAGTGCCTGTTCAAAAAGTGCAGAAGTGCGCCACGCACGTTTCAGACTTTGTGAGGAAACGCGCAGTCGCGTTGCTCCACCCAGGACCACGGTTTTCGGCGCTCCGGTGTCATCACGGTTAAGGTTGGCAGCAGGGTAAGCGGTTAACAAATGAAGCTGAATAAATGTTGTCATGAGATAGTCCTTTATTAATTTTGTTCGTTATCGGCGTCGCCAGCCTGGTAATATTCCAGTGCCCAGCGGATACGGATAAATTCGGTTGGCCGCTGCTGGCGGCGGTGATGATTGAGCAGGTCGTCGCTCTCCTGGCACCAGCGGAAAATATCTTCTGCCAAAGAGATAAGATTGACGGAACCGTTTAATAATTTGACCGCGCGACGTAACTGACGCAGTAAATCATCCGGCGTTTTTACTGCCGACAGGCGAGTAAAACGCCCCTCCGACATTACCGCCGCCAGCTGCGCGGCAAAAGGCTGCCGTTCATCAATGGCTTTTACATTGGCGCTAACTGCGGCGACCAGCGCCAGTGCGGTAAAACGCCACTCTTGTGCTTCAATTTTCCACAAAGTGTGGGTCTGCATTAGCAGAGAACGAAACCCTTCTGACAAGCAAACATCATTAACCGTTGTGCTACGCCGCAGACTGGCACGATTGCCGCGTTTAGCCTGCAACTCTTCGTGCCATTTACGCAGCGTGGCTTTGTGCTCCTCTTTTACAATACTCATTCAGCAGCCTCCTGCTTTTTCTCCCTGGCGGCTTTAGCATTTTGCTTCTCCGCCGATGTTGTAAAATATTTCTTGCGTGCGGTCATGACGCGTTTCAAATCAACGGGCTCATAAGGATTGGTGAATACACGCTCGTCAAAATCCTGACGCGCAAATAACCAAATTTCCTTTTGCCATTTGCCGAGTAATTCATCTGGATCCTGACCTTCTTCAATTTGGCGCACTAACCTCAGGAAGCGATGCTGAGTTTTGTTCCAGAAGTCGATATCCACAAAACTAAAATCACCCCTTGCACCTTTTGGATCAGAGAACCATGCTTCTTTCAATGCACTCCGTAACAGACTTAGAATCCGTGAAGCCGTTTGCGCAGCCAGCCGCAGCTTTGGTATCTGGCCTTCTTTTTTATTGAGCAATAGAGGGAAATGGTGTTCGTACCAACAGCGAACCTTCATATCTTCGAAATCATAACCAAATCCCCACAAGCCTATTTTTGTCTGCTTTAGATTGCTGGCATTGAAAAGCTTCACTACCTGTGCGGGGAGTTCAGTATTGTTTTTTGATTTACCTTCCTCTATGAGGCCTAACCAGTCGCGCCAGATTAAACCACCTGGTTGTGGTTTAACTGAGTAAAACTCTCCTCCCTCTTTAAGCGGCATACGGTAAGGTGTTAGAGGATGCCTCCACATGACGTATTGCACCCCATTGTTTTTAAGTGCCATCAAGCTCAATAGAGCGCCGCTCTGACTATCGCAAATATCGCAATTGCCAATTGAGGTTGTCTTAAAATCAATACGAATACGCCGAGGCATTCCCCAGTAGGCCTGAAGTTTATTGACTTGTTCATCGGTTATCACGGCACCATCCAGTTCACAGGTACGCGTCGGTGCAAGCCAGGGAAAGACCAGGTCATCAAAGGTTTTTGGTAAAGGTAAATCGGCTTCATCCTGTGGCATTACGTTAAGCTACAGCTTGCGCCACAAAGGGGGTTGTGGATTGCCCTGATACTCCAGCAATTCTATAAGTGTGGTCAGCGGCCCCCCGCCACGTAACCCCGGATAGTAACCGCGTCCACCTTTGGGAGCATTCAGCTGGATTGAAAAAAGTGCTAAAGGCACACAATGCAGGCATATATGCTGAATTGTACCTCGCTTAATAAAATGGTCTTTATTTCGTTCTTTTGTTTGTTTTCCTGGTGTGTCAGGAAGAAGCGAAGCAATAGAACTAACCTTAACTCTTAATTCTTCGAAATCCTGCATAAATGAAGGTGAATCTGGCCCGAACTGGAAAGCATGTTCTAATAACAGCAATGCTTCCCGTAGCTTTTCGGCTTCCAGTCCGTCTTCCCAGATATCATCCCAACGACGATGATCTTTTGGCGCGAAGCTGGTTTGTAGTAACCCCAGCAAAAACTGCCAGGCCGCCCCCTGGAGATCTGCCCGCGGCGCAGCGATATCGACAACATTTTCATCCGCCAGATCGACTGGCGCCAGTTTGCCTGTCGTTCCGTCTTTAAAACGAACGGGCAACCACGGGGTTGTCAGAAGTGAAAACGAGTTCATACGCATCCTCTCGTAAAAAAGACCATCCAGGTCGGTTATCCATCCTTTTCGGTGTATCAACTATTCAGAGAGTCTCTGTCGCAGGCATCTCAATCAACCTTGCCAATCAATCCCTCCCTGGCCGAATACCCGCAACTTTCGTCATCAGTGACTAAAATCACGTTTGCCATCTCCGGATCTTGCCGTTGTTCAACACACCACTGCCTGAACGCTTCCCCTTCCAGTAAAGAAAATTCATCCCGATGTTTTTTCCACCAGCTTCGACGCACTCTGGCAACGCTCATTTCCCATGCGTGAGCACCGCTGGCATAAGGCTTCACCACACCGTCAATACAGGTAGCCAGCCACAGGGAAACAGACTCTTCAGCCAGACGTGTCGACAGCTTTTCCGGGAGGTAATCGTTGATATTGGCGGCATAGCCGGGCCTGAAGTTCAGCATAAACTTTTTAGCCATTGCGCGATCGCAGTAATATTTGCCCACTTGCTCCTGCTCGCTGCGGGCAAATCCTTCCGGCATTACCACGTCCTCACCGTAGACGGATTCAATAAGAAGCCGGGCTGCGTGTGGCATCTGAATAGCGCCTTGCTCACGCAATACTCGCTGCGTCAGCCAGATTCGCCCATGATCCGGGTAGACATATGCACTGTTACGCATGGCACTGCCGAACCATTCGTCACCAGGAGCGTCGTCCCAGACGGGGGCCAGAATCAGCAATTCAGGAGGGGAACGCTCGTCTTTTCCGTCACGCTTTAACTGACCATTAATATCGCGGATATGCCGCTGTAATCGCCCCGCGCGTTGGATCAGCAAATCGATAGGGGCCAGGTCGGAAATCATTTCATCCATATCGCAATCAACGCTCTGCTCCAATACCTGAGTGCTAATAAGGACTTTTCCGGCACGTTGTGAACCGTCTTCTTTACCAAAGCGTGCCAGCGTTTCCGTTTCAATTCGCTGGCGATCGCTAAAAGCAAAGCGGCTATGAAAAAGTGAAAGGCTGGAAGCAGGAATGACGCCGCGGGCAAGCAGCTGACGATGAATCTTAATAGCGTCATCGACAGAATTCCGAATCCAGGCGATGCATTTCCCCTGACTTACCGCCGATTCGATACGCGCAATACACTCTTGTTCACTATGGAGCCAACCCACGCTCACGCTACGCTCAACTTCTTTACGCGTAGCTACCCGGTGTGAATTCACATCCGATTTCGTGACATGCGTCAGCCAGGGGTAATCTTCTTTTTCCAGGAACGGAGCTTCTTGCTGACCCTCTACGCCACGCGCAAAGGCGGCGACGAGTTTGTCGCGCTGCTGTTGGGATAACGTAGCAGAAAGCAAAATGACGCTGTTTCCGCCGCGCGCCTGCCGTTCGATCAGCCCTTCAAGAATGCATGACATGTAAGCGTCACAGGCGTGGATCTCATCAGCCAGCAGGATTTTATTACTCAGCCCCAGAAGCCGCAGATTATTATGTTTGAACGGCATCACCGCCATCATCGCCTGATCCAAAGTGCCGACGCCAATTTCAGCCAGCAACGCCTTCTTGTTACTGTCGGCAAACCAGGCCGCACATCCCTGACTGAACGTTTGTTCATCCGGTTCTTCTGACCCGACTAAATCACCGGACCAGAGTGATTCATTAAAGCGATCCATTAATGTGCGGGCACTGTGTGCCAGCACCAGGCTGGGGCGAGATTCTGGAGAATAGAAAGCAAGCCAGGTTTTGACCAGCCGATCGTACATGGCATTGGCCGTTGCCATTGTTGGCAGGCCAAAAAACAAACCCTGTGCTTTCCCCGCAGCCATCAACCTGTGCGCCAGGATAAGTGCCGCTTCTGTTTTACCTGCGCCAGTCACATCTTCCAGAATAAATAACTGTGGCCCTGGCTGGCTGATATCCAGATCCAGCACCTTTTGCTGTAATGGTGTCGGGTGCTCAATAAAAGGAAACAGCGTATTAATTCCGGTGAAAGGCGCGGTTTGTGCTTTTGGAGGAAAGACGGTTAAGGCGTTTTGAGCCTGAACTAAAGCCTTCTGCCAGTAATCTTTAATATCCATTGCCTGTGCAACGCGTGGAAAAAACCGCGTTGACGATCCCGTCCAGTCTGCGAGTACGACGGTTGCAGAGATATACCAGGAAAGTTGTTTTAAAAGTTCAATGCCCTCGTCATCATCCCAGAATGCGGGGATCTCGATGAGCGGAAACAGTACCTTGATTTCAAGGAGAAAATCTCGTGCGGCAGCTTTGTCTTCAGGCAGAAAATTATCCAGTTCATCAATACGGTCAGGGGGCCGACCATGATGCCCGGTAGTCATGGGCATCCACATCTCCATCACCCGTTTAAGTTTGCGCGGAGAGAGTGAAGATGAAGGAAGCAATTCTTCGCATTCACTTAAATAATGATGCCACAACCAGTAGCCCAGCGTTGAATGAGAGATCTTTTCGTAATTCTTTCTGGAACCTTCCGGAACCTTGAGGTCCGGGTGCAGATAAAGTTGCTGAAAGGAGCGGGCAAATTTACCAATATCGTGCCAGCATAATAACCAGGCGAAAAATTGTGCTGCCTGCTCCGTATCAGCGAAACCTAATTGACGAAAATAGTCAGCCAGTCCGAAGCAATTGCTTTTAACCATTAAATAGCCCATCGCGGCTACATCCAGCGAATGCCAGCAAAGAAGGTGATAGTCGTCGCCACCACCTTTCTCACCACGTCGGGTTTTTCCCCAGAAATTCCAAAAAGTCATATTAACAAAATCTTATCATGCAAGACCTGAATATATTCACGCTGTATTGCTTTACAAAAGTCGAAAACAGTTTCACACATCTTTAATATCTATCCATTTCAGGACAAATCAAAAAACTTAAATATTCTCCCACACACACCATTTTTTGTGTAATCCGCCATAAAACAACAATAATTTGACAGTCTGACTGTATGTCACAACTCTGTCGGTAAATAATCGGAAATATCACGGCACCGGTTATATTTACCCTTATTTTGACAGGTAGTTCAGAATCCAAACAAACAATTTATTGCTGATGGAACAACTGCTGTTGTTTTCGCGGGGATCTGGGAACATACGTAAGCGTAAAGCCAGCACAGCCTATTATACTGATTCCCTGCAGAATAAGTTAGAACCCTACCTGATTCAGAAGGCGTTTTCTTCATCGCATAAAAGTTGCCATGTCATTGATATACTGTTCACCATTTCTTTCTTCATCATTCACGTCCGTTAATCTGAATATCAATAGGTAGGTATACCTTTTCTGAATACCTCCCCGGATGGACTGGCAATGCCCATTCGTCTCAGAGTGGCATCAGCAGCTTTCGACACCTCACTGATATCCAGTTTCTCCGGTAATGCCGACGGTAATATCTGCGCCAGACAATATTCCCGTCGCAACAACAACCACTCCCGTTGTGCTTCTGTACATTCAACATTTCCCATAACAGAAAGCCAGCAGGCAGAAGCTCTGCGCCAGCAACCTGCAGCCTCCAGTTTCTGCGCAACCGTGTCTTCCACAACTTCCGTGGTATTCTTTTTCCTGCTCAAAACATCAACTCACTGAAATAATATGTATGACAGTCTCAGCGAACCGTCCATGCGGGGCTGAAATCCTCTTCCTGAAACAATTCCGTCAGCCCGCTAATCTGTTTCAGCCTGAGCACTTCATCCTGGTCCATGCCCAACTCTGTGCCAATACGCTCATCTGTCCAGCCCAGACGCGAAAGGTCCCTGACAATGTCAGACATTGACGTTATCTGGTGTTTTCCCCTGGCACGGTTATGCCGTATGGTTGCGGCAATACGTGATGCCTGTCCCTTTCTCTCTGGATTAATACAGGCCACTGGCAACCAGCCCTTCAGACGTTTTCTCGTATCCGCTTTCCTGCCCAGCAACTGACGATGAAAACCATCCACGACCAGATAATGCTCCTTCTCTTCCGAAACCACCACAGGCTGCGTGAATCCATCCTGCTCCAGTGAATGTTTAAGCAGTTTTTTTTCACTGGAAGACATGACATTGGGATTGTAATCATTGGCCACCACCTCATCCGCTTTCACCCACAACACACAGTCCACAGGCTCCTGTGCAAAAGGGCTGGCCTCATGCAACACCCTGCGCAGATGATTAAGGGCTCGTATGGTCTCTTCTTCAGATCGTTCCTGACTGAAGTACTGTCGAATCATGTTGCTCAATACTTCCACCTCAGGTGTCACAGAATCCCCCATTCCTTCCTCCTTTCTTTCATACGCTGCAGATAACGTTCATAGTGCCGGGGTTTGTTCGGGCTGAAGGAGAGGGTCCGGCACCAGAAATCATTCTTTATGAGTGTCTTACAGATACGTCGCCAGGACGGGATATCCCGGCTCCCCAGGTCATTTTCCTGTTCATCCGGGATGTCATCCGGGAAGCCCCGCGTCTGATACCAGCGCAGGTAGACAGCAATTTTATTACGGTAATGTTCTGCCGTTCTTTCCGGCATCACATCCAGCAGGAACATCGCATAGCTACGCCAGGTATGATGAGGCGGCTTCGTGATACGCTTACGCAGGGCAAAATAGGCACCGCTCTCATTGGCATAAAGCGCTCCGCTGGCAGCACCCGACACCCGCTCACACATCCTGGCCCAGGTTTCCGGCTCCAGAACATGGTAAAGCCACAGTCCCTTACGCTGTTCAGGACCAAAAGGTTCACAGACACGCATGTAGCGTAACGGCACGCCGGCACGGTACATCAGGTCATACAGGGGATTGTAGATAGCTCGGGTTCTGGCGTTATATATCCAGATATCACGAGCTTTCCAGTCATACAACGGATACATGGTGTAATAAAACCCTTCAGGTGACGCTGTGGTCCAGGGTTTATCATCTGCATATCTCAGTTTGCGCTGAGACACCAGTCCCATAAAGCGATTGAGCGATTCATCAGCACGGACACCTGTCAGTATTGCCACTCCACACCGGTTACCGGCAAACCAGGAAGAAAATGCCGGAACAAATTCTTCAAACGTCATGGCATACCGATAAAATGGGAAATACGACATATCTGTAATAGCGTCATCTGGTGGCTGACGAACCCACTCCACACCTGGTTCCCAGCATATCCATTCCGGCTGAAACTGAGAGACACCGTTTACCGTAGTCAGGGGGAGTGCCACCCAGTAAAAAGTCTCCGTCACATCCCGATACATCTCCCTCATCTTCAGAATGTGTGCAATTGTGCACTGGTACTGAGCTTCCCAGTCAATGAATAATACAGAGAAACGACGTTTCTTCCTACGAGCCACATCAGCCACAAGATGGAGCAGCACAGTGGAATCCTTTCCTCCTGAGAAAGACAAACATACAGAGGAAAAGTTTTCAAATATCCACTCAATACGCACCACTACCGCACTTAGAACATCTTGCCCGGTCAGGATTTTATTTTTCCTATAATTCCCATTCATTTTTTAACATTATCTAACGCAGAATTTTTTAGACCAGTGAGTTTAAAGTCAATACCGGGAGCCTCAAACTTGGAACCAAGACTCAGTTAGCATAGCCGATGCACTATATTACTATAATTAAGCCAGTAAACTTCCTGTTAACTGGCTTAAACGCTAATGATGTGTACAATTGAACAAGCATTTAAACTAATAATTAATTGACATACCTCCTGTGGCAATGTGGATTTTGTAGAGCTTTCAGGTTATGAAATATATTTATAACCTCCCTTTCAAATTATACATTGATTCAAATCAAAATTACTCTCAGCAATGTCACCCCCCCTTAATAATAAAGCGGTGAAATTATTAAAGATATTTAATAAACTTTTTTTGCAAAATGCCTTCTCGGATAAATATAAACAATTAGCGAAAAATTTAAAACACCCTTTATATTAAAAAAACCAGAGTAATTATTAAGTATTCAGCAAATATATAATTAAGAATCAGCCGTCAATTTACAATAAAACTCTGTATTATTTTAAATTTAAAGTATCCAGTGTTTTTTAACATATCAGAAGCTTGTTTACAAGTGGCATCCTGATTCGCTTCAGGTAAAGAATGAAACTGATTCTTTGATTGCTTGCGTATTTTCATGAGCAGAGATTACCTAATAATGGCGTTTTTCATGGTCATACGCAGATTGCTCATGTTGTTTCTTCATTAAATTAAGATGTGTTTTCGGCTTGCCCACATTCTTCATTGTGATACATGTTTATCTTTTTTATCGAAATACTTCCGGCATACTTCTGTTATGGTTGCCCTGATAATTCTTTTCGATATGTACGAGATATAGATTGAACCTCTTGATAAAAATATATGCATATCCACATACTCTCCATCATATGTAAAACATAAATCAACAATCCTCTGTCAGAATAGTTCTACTGATAAGGAGGACACATGAATAAATTTAAATATTATATTAAATACATTGAATATTTTATCAAAAAAAACATTACGGTTTTTACTAATGATATTTCGTTTCATGCAGCCAGACTTAAAAAAATATCAGGGAGAGATACAGATCTGCTTAATCCAGTAACACTTAATGAGAAGATTTGTCACAGACTCATATTTGATCACAATCCATTTTATACAATATTAGCTGATAAACTAGCCGTCAGGGCCTATGTAGAAAAAAATACAAATTTAGTTAAGCTTATTCCGTTGCTTGGTATCTATAATAGAGTCGAAGATATCAACCTCGATAACCTACCAGATAAATTTGTGCTGAAATGCAACCATGATAGCGGTAGTACTGCTATATGCACAAACAGAGCAAAGTTTGAGCGCGCGAAAGTATTTAATAAGTTAAAACTTTCACTTAAAAAGAATATGTATTACACAACCAGAGAATGGCAATATAAGAACATCTCTCCTGTTATTATCTGCGAGATGTATCTGGATTTACTTTCTGATAAAGATAAAAGTGTTACTCCTGAAATGTTAAGAATACACTGCTTTCATGGCATAGCCTGTTTCATTGAGGCTGACTTTACTGATGAAAATGGTTGTGAATTTATTAATGTATATGACAGAGCGTGGAATTTACAACCCTTTCAGATGGAATATCCAAATACACCCACTCCGGTTAATGAACCCGAATTATTTCATAAGTCCGTGATTGCAGCACAAGAGTTAGCAAAAGAAATAGACTATTGTCGAGTCGACCTTATGTTAAAAGGACAAAATATCTATTTTAGCGAAATAACGTTAAGCCCCAAAAGAGGCAAGCTTAAAATCACCCCTGCAATATGGGATGTCAGACTCGGGAGTATGTGGGATCTGTCCCCAACTACTACTCACAGACTCAATTGAGTATGTGCTGTGTTTCTTCGAACAGGCCATTTTAGTTTAAATATTGAGCCGTTTTCTTGTGTTAATCTATAACTTACGTTTCCACCATGGGCACGCATAATGGCTTTAACTACCGACAGTCCTAAACCACATCCCTCCGGATTAATTTGTTTGGCACATTTTCCTCGCTGAAAAGGCTGAAATAATGCCCCCTGGAGTTCTTCAGGAATTCCAGGTCCTTCATCCTGAACGATAATGAAATTATAGTTCCCGGTAACACCATTCTTAACAAAAAGCGTTTCCGATGTAGAATACTTTAACGCATTATCAAAAAGAATATTCAGGCACTGAATAATACGTAAAGGATCACAGACACAACGCTGACACTTAAGTTTAGTTATAATTTTGCGTTGTTTAGTTTCAAAGTCTGGCAAAAAAGTATCAATCGCATTCGAAATCATTGCCCTGAGATCGACTTCTCTAAGCGTCAGGGAGTATCCAGCCCTGCCTGAGGAGCTCACGACACGAAGATCCTCTATTAAGTTGGTCAGACCTTCCGTTTGTTTAAGGAGATTTCTGAGTAGAGCCTGCTCTGGTTCGAAAACACCGTCAACAAGCCCCTGAAGTCTTCCTCGTAAAATAGTCACCGGGGTCCGGAGTTCGTGAGCAATCGCAGCATTCCATAAATTTCGCTGAGTATCCAACGTCTGTAATTTTTCCGCCATTTCATTAAAGTCATTGACGAGATGATTCATCTCTCCCAACTGAAAACTGCAACCAGACGCTCTTGCGCTAAGATTTCCCTGAGAGATTTGTTTCAGGCTCAATGCCACATCATTTAATGGTTTTAATATTCTTATAGACAGTTTTATAGTAAAAAAAAGGGAAACAACCAGACTGGTGGTTGAAGCGATCAAAATCCACATCCAGTCAATAAAGGTCATATCATCTTCATGTCCCGCATTCATCTCTCCAGGTAGAAAGTCGATCAGGAAAGTATAAAATAAATAGGACCCAAGTACAGTAATGGCAATAATAATAAATGTTAACGACAACATATGCGTCAATATCTGACGACTTAACAAGGTTTCTTTATTCATTTATTATCACCCAAACGGTAGCCTAACCCTCTGATACTTTCCGGAATGCCTTTAAGTCCTGCATGTTTAAGCTTTTTCCGGAGTTTGCTCATATGACTGTCGACAGTGCGATCGAGCGAGTCCCTCTCAGGCAAACATTTTTCCAGTAACTCCTCGCGTGAACACACTTTTCTCGGATTCCTGGCCAAATAGGTCAGAAGTTTAAATTCAGTTGTGGTTAATACTGGCGTGGCCCCCCCACGTTGGGTAGTGATTTCAACATAAAATTCATCGGGATAGATTGTAAGAAAAGGCGTTCTTAAAGGCCGGGAATGCGTGGCCTCTGCATTCATTCTGGTTCTGCGAAGTACGGCTTCAACTCTGGCAATAACCTCTGACGGATTAAAAGGTTTTATCACATAGTCGTCTGCACCGAGTCTTAAGCCCATCAGTTTATCAACGTCCTGATCCAGTGCTGTAACCATGATGACGGGAACATTAGTTTCCTTTCTTAAGGTGGTTAGAACGTGCCATCCATCACATCCGGGCAGATAGATATCTAATAATAAGAGATCAGGCTTGTGTAGACGGGTAAGATTTATCGCCTGTTCACCATCATTGGCTCTTATAGTTTTCATTCCTGCCTTATGTAAATAGCCTGTCAGTATGGCGGCGATGTCATCATCGTCTTCGGCCACGATGATTAGAGTGTTGTTCATATTTTATTCCACAGTACTGATGACAGAAGCATTATATCTTTAGTTCTCTTTTTGGTCATTTTAAAAGTTTCTTGCTCAGCTATATCTCTCGATTTTTAAAATCATTGTAATCTGACATATTATTTTTAAAAAAGTTCATGAAAATATTTTTATAAGGTACCGCATTGAATTACCAGACAATTCACAATGGCTACACAATTCAAAAACAGTCAATCAACATTATCAGGCAATAATCGCTGGCTAAGGTATGAAAGATTAGGATGACCTTCATCGGTGACTCCATGCTTAGTCCAGGGAAAACTAAATAATGAAAGACATGTATAATCACGAAAAAAAATCTATAATAGAGCTTAAAATTAATTTTCAATATGAAAATTATATAGCCTCACTGCTTTTTTTAATGATTTCATGGGGGGTGTTATATTTATGGTTTTATCTTCTACTCTCGAACGATGAAAAAACGCACTCGACCTTACCATCATCATGGTTGATCCGTATATTTATAATGATAACAGCATTATCCTTAATCTTTCAAAAAAGGCCTGGAGCACTAAAGTACTTTATAGCCATAACATCCGGGCTAATCATTATATTTATAGGTATCATCACTGTATTTCATCAATTTTTAAACATACCACCTGATTTTTATGATTTTATTTTTTATTATGAATGTTTTTTGCTAACATTATTTTGCGGATTTCCCATTTGTTTATTCATAAGGATGATTTGATTTTTTGTATTACGATAGTATCTATTTCTGATGCATTATCAGACTGAAATTTTGTCGGTAAGAATACCAGCTACCCGGGCATTTTAGACGTTAATAAAGTTACGTTCGTGAGCCACGAACGTAACGGCTCACGAAGTTTCTTCCTCTTCCTATGGCCGGCCATGCATTTATCTACACAACCGATAACACATTAAACATAATCCATAACTCTGAGTATATTAACTGTCCGCACTGTATCTCTTATTCGATTGTCAACAGATTACTCTGAATAAAGTCATCTATATCCTCTCTGGCATCTTTTACTGCATCTTCTGATGCCGGATTTGACAGATATTCACTGTAACCCAATAACATGGCATCAAGCTGTCGCGCGATTCGCTTTGCATCAACGACACGGAATGTCTGTTCGTCCATCCCACACTGAATTATGTCCGTGAGTACCTGCTGCCACTTCGCCAGACAAGCCTGTACCAGACATTTATAATTTTCATCATGGCTGGAAAGCAACCACAAAGAGCTGTATAGCTTACGGGTCGGATCAGGTTTATCTGCAATCAGACCATCAACAAACTCTCTTAATTTCACTCTTGCAGATAACGGCTCAATGATGGCGCAGAACTCTTCCAGTTCATTATTAAGAAAGCCTTCAACGGCCTCCAGACTCAGGGACTGCCAGTCTTTAAAATAGTGATAAATGTGACTGCGCGATATTCCTAAATATTCCGTCAAATCACGTGTTGAAACCTTGTCGATACCTCTTTCCAGAAAGAGCTCTACCGCCCCCTTAAGAATTTTCTCTCTCATGTGCCCTGCCTTCATTTTGCTTTCCCCTTGTTGACTTTGAGCACTTGCTCAAATACGATAACACTCACACTTGAGCAACCGCACAAGCTTAACAAAAAGTCGCACAGATGGACACGAAAAATCCACAGATACTCCCCATTACCGGCAGGACGTCGGACATACTGAAACTGCTGGCCACCCGGCACCGCAGGAAACTGTTCGTCACATTCTTTTTTGTCATGGCCGAAAATGTCATTTTTCTGCTCTACCCGGTCCTGGCGGCTATTGCGATAAACGCCATGGTAAACGGTGAGACGATAACTGCCGCCATGTATGGCCTGATGGTGTTATTTATCTGGTTTATTGGTGCAGTAAGGCGAAGTATTGATACCCGGACGTTTGCCAGAATTTACGCCGGACTTGCAGTCTCTGTGATACTGGCTCAGCGAAGCTTAAAACTTAATCATTCCGTCATTGCAGCCAGAGTGACCCTGTCAAGGGAGTTTGTTAACTTCTTTGAGATACATCTTCCCATGCTGGTGACTTCAGCCATTTCACTTTTTGGCGCAACATTTATGTTGTTAATGATTGAAGTCAGAGCAGGAATTATCTGTATCCTGATATTGTTATTTTTAATGTGTTTTGTCCCCGGGTATGCCAGAAAAAATGAGAAACTCTTCAGAAGAGTGAATAATCGTCTAGAGAAAGAAGTTGATTATATACATACGGCATCCCCCGTCGCACTGAACAGACATTACTCCACTCTTGCCCGGCTGCGTATCCGATTATCCGATCGCGAAGCCTGGGGCTATCTGACCACTGGGGGGCTTATTTCCTTGCTTTTTTCCCTGACGATTATTGACCTGAGCCTTTCCGGAGGTATTGATGCCGGTCATATCTATGCTGTGATGACATATATGTGGATGTTTGCAATGAGTCTTGATGATGCACCACAGCTTCTGGAGCAGTTTTCCCAACTGAGGGATATAGGAAAACGGATGATGATCAGAGAATAAAACAGGGAATATTCATATTTAATCTTAAAATATTATCGCTGGACAGGATTTTTAGTTATGCCTCAGTTTTTCATCCGACGGCCGGTTTTCGCCTGGGTTATTGCGCTTTTTATCATTCTGGGCGGTGTGTTATCAATCCCACAACTGCCAGTGGCACAATATCCTTCTGTGGCGCCGCCCAGTATTATTATCTCAGTATCTTATCCCGGGGCCAGTCCGGAGGTAATGAACACATCCGTGATTTCACTTATTGAGCGTGAGATATCCGGTGTTGATAATTTACTGTATTTTGAATCATCCAGTGATACCACCGGTATGGCATCAATTACAGTCACGTTCAAACCGGGCACCGATATCAAATTAGCCCAGATGGATCTTCAGAACCAGATAAAAACGGTGGAGCCCCGGTTGCCCCAGGCTGTCCGGCAGAACGGGCTTGATCTTGAAGCCGCAAACTCCGGTTTTTTGATGATGGTGGGGCTGAAAGCAACCACCCCTGCTTTTCAGGAAGCCGATCTGAGTGATTATTTTGCCAGAAATGTCTCGGATGAACTCCGCCGCGTCCCCGGGGTGGGTAAAGTTCAGCTGTTTGGTGCAGAGAAAGCACTACGTATCTGGATTGATCCTCAGAAATTACATGGTTTTGGGCTTTCTGCCAGCGATGTTCTCACTGCTGTCAGTCAGCAAAATATGGTGGTTTCGCCAGGCAGAACGGGCGATGAACCTGCGGCAGAAGGACAGACCGTTTCTTATCCGGTTACCGTCAGAGGTCAGCTTACCTCTGTGGAGGAATTCCGTAACATTACCCTGAAATCAGACATCACCGGGGCTCGTCTGAAGTTGGCTGATATTGCGCGCGTGGAATCCGGTCTGCAGAGTTACGCTTTCGGCATACGGGAAAATGGTGTTCCGGCGACAGCGGCTGCAATACAGCTGGCACCGGGGGCGAACGCAATCAGTACGGCTGCCGGTATACGTGCACGCCTTGCCGAACTTTCTGCCGTATTACCGGAAGGGATGGAATTCACGGTCCCCTTTGATACAGCGCCGTTTGTAAAACTGTCCATCGTGAAAGTGGTACAGACCTTTGCTGAAGCAATGGTGCTGGTATTCCTTGTGATGCTGCTTTTTCTCCATAAAATTCGTTGCACGCTTATTCCGGCCATTGTGGCGCCGGTGGCATTACTGGGGACGTTCACCGTGATGCTACTGAGCGGTTATTCCATTAATATTCTGACAATGTTTGGTATGGTTCTTGCCATTGGCATCATTGTTGATGATGCCATTGTGGTTGTCGAGAACGTTGAACGTCTCATGGAAGAAAAGGAGATGTCGCCGGCTGAGGCAACACGGGAAGCCATGCAGGAGATCACGCCGGCAATCATCGGGATTACGCTGGTACTCACGGCTGTATTTATCCCGATGGCATTTGCAGGTGGGTCTGTGGGGATCATTTACAGACAGTTCTGTATATCAATGGCTGTGTCCATTTTGCTCTCCGCCTTTCTGGCACTGACACTGACTCCCGCACTGTGCGCAACTCTGCTTCGACCGCACAACCATAAAAACAATTTCGGAAGCCGTTTTTCCGCATGGTTTAACGCACATTTCCGGAGAATGACCGCTTTCTATGAAGCTGGTCTGGGATTTGTGCTTAAACGTACCGGCCGGATGATGATGTTATATACGGCGCTGTGCATCGCTTTATATGCAGGTGTGTCATCATTACCCTCTTCCTTTCTTCCTGAGGAAGACCAGGGATATTTTATGTCCTCCATCCAGCTTCCGTCTGAAGCCACGATGCAGCGCACACTTGATGTCGTGAAAAAATTTGAAAATGAGCTGACAACACGCCCCGCAGTTGAAAGCAACATAATGATCATGGGGTTTGGTTTCTCGGGTTCTGGCCCGAACGCTGCAATGTCCTTCACCACACTGAAAGACTGGAAGGCGCGTAAAGGTGTATCTGCCCAGAGCGAAGCTGACCATATTCAGTCCACGATGGAAAGTATCCCGGATGCAATAACGATGAGCCTGTTGCCGCCGGCTATCTCTGATATGGGCACGTCTTCAGGGTTTACTTATTATCTGCAGGACAGGGGAGGGAACAGCTACCAGGCACTCAAACAGGCAGCAGATGAACTGGTGTCACGTGCCAGTCACAGTACCAAACTGTCCGATGTCTATATCGACGGGCTGCCGGAAGGCGCGAGTCTGTCACTCAATGTGGACAGGGAAAAAGCGGAAGCCATGGGGGTGTCATTTGAAGAAATTAACCAGGCAATTTCCATCACAACAGGTTCAAATTACGTCAATGACTATACAAACAATGGCCGGGTTCAGCAGGTAATTATCCAGTCTGATGCGCCGTACAGGATGCAGCCAGAACAATTATTGAGCATTCCTGTAAAAAACCGGACAGGACAGATGTTACCGTTATCAGCTTTTGTTGATATTTCATGGTCTGTCGCACCACAACAGTTAAACCGTTATCAGGGTTACCCTGCAATACGCATTACCGGAAGTGCTGCTCCGGGGGTATCGAGCGGCACAGCCATGCAGGAAATGAACACACTGGCAAAAACGCTGCCTCCGGGGTTTAAGGGGGAATGGGCTGGCAGTTCTTTACAGGAAATCGAATCAGCAGCTCAGCTTCCCGGGCTGATGGCACTCTCAGTACTGGTCGTGTTTATGGTACTTGCCGCACTCTACGAGAGCTGGTCAATTCCGTTGGCCGTGATGCTGGTCGTGCCTCTCGGACTTATCGGGGCAGTGATTGCGGTGAATGTTACTGATATGACGAATGATGTTTTCTTCAAGGTGGGGCTAATCACCCTTATCGGTTTGTCAGCCAAAAATGCAATTCTGATTATCGAATTTGCCAGACAGTTACGTGCACAGGGGAAGACATTATCTGAAGCGACGATAACAGCATCAAAACAACGTCTGCGCCCGATACTCATGACTTCTCTGGCTTTTGCTCTTGGAGTGGTACCCCTGATGCTTGCCAGCGGAGCCAGTGACAAAACTCAGCATGCGATAGGCACCGGGGTTTTTGGCGGGATGATCAGTGGAACTGTTCTGGCAATATTTTTTGTTCCGGTTTTCTTTATCGTAATCAGTCGTTTTACAGAAGCGATTGCAGGTAAGAGGAAAAATAAGAATAACAGTTATATATAAGTGAAACAGCCGGTTTGGCAGACGGTGTCGTCAAACCGGCTTATTGCCAGTTAAACCTGAGACAGGACTATGAAAGAAATAACCACTTCCCGATTAATCATTCGCTCTTTTATGGAAAAAGATGCAGAAGCCCTTTTTGAGTATCTTAAGTCCCCGATAACCCCATGTTTTAATGATGAAAAATTAAATTCATTATCAGAAGCTAAGCACGAAGTTCTGAGACGTTCCCGGGATCAAAGTCAGTTTGCCGTCTGCATGAAGGACAATGATGTTCTGATTGGTCACCTTTTTGCTGATAACAGTAATGAACCAGACAATGATACCTGGGCTGTGGGCTGGCATTTTAACCAACGTTATGAAAAAAAGGGTTATGCAACCGAGTCGGTTACAGCACTGTTTGATTATTTATTTAACAAAAAGGGAGCACGGCGTCTGTATGCCTGGGTGGAAGATTATAATCGGGCCTCTCAAAAATTATGCGAACGCTTACAGATGCGGCGTGAAGGCTGTTTTAAAGAGTTTGTATCATTCGTAAGTGAGAATGGAAAGGACAGATATGATGACACATACATCTATGCACTACTGAGTAAAGAATGGATTAAGCAATGAACCAGATTAAATGTTTGAACCGGCCTGACATGATATTTTCGGTAATGCCTCCAATTAGTTGAATTAGGGGTATAATAGTCGCTTTTAATGTTCTTTCATGGTCACAGTTAACCTTCATTGCCCCCGTTGCCAGTCCGTTCAAGTTTACCATCACGGGAAGAACCCAAAAGGACATGATCAATTTCGCTGCCGTGACTGTCACCAGGTGTTTCAGCTCACTTACTGTTACGAGGCCCGTAAAGCGGGAGTTAAAGACCAAATCACTGAAATGGCTTTCAACGGTGCCGGAGTTCGCGATACTGCCCGTACGCTGAAAATCAGCATTAATAATGTCATCCGGACTTTAAAAAAAATCTCGCCACGAAGAATAACGTCATCCCCGGTCGCTCATGCTTATGTGGCACTCATCTGCGAACCTGATAGCAATGGTGTTTTGTCGGCAGTAAAGTGCGCGAGCACTGGCTCTGGTACGCGTACAACACGAAAACTGGTGGCGTTCTGGTCTACACTTTTGGCCCCCGGACTGATGAAACCTGTTGTGAATTGCTGGCGCTGCTTGCCCCTTTTACCATCGGTATGTTGACCACTGACGAATGGGGTAGTTACACCAGAGAGTTACCGAAGAAGAAGCATCTGGCTGGTAAGATTTTTACTCAGCGCATTGATCGCAACAATCTGACCCTGAGAACCGGAATCAAACATCTGGCTCTCAGAACTATCTGTTTCTCGCGCTCTGTAGAACTTCACGAAAAAGTCATCGGTGCCTTTATCGAAAAATATATGTTCTGCTAATTGGAGTCACCACCGTATTTTCTAATATCCACGTTACGTTATACCGCTTTCCCTTAGTCTGTAATATATCTACAGCTTCGAAAGGTTATAGAGATCATCAATAGCCACTGATCGTTCTTGATAATATCCCGCAGGTCTTTCTTTAATGACTCGTTTTCCTTAACCGACACCACGCGCTCTTTTATGCTGGAAAAGCAGAAGAGGAACATCAGGGTTGCCGCACCGCCCATAATCATCATCGTCAGCCGGAAACCGGAGGCGCGGTCGCCGTTACCCAGCCAGTCCGTTAACGGCAAAATAGATGAGGAGATAATTAACGTTGCCAGCCCGTTAAGGAATAAACGCCATAACAGGCAGCCTATACGCTCTTTCTGATTGAGAGTAATCACGCCGCCGACCGAGCAATAGGGAATATTGAGCGCGGTATAAATCAGCGACATCATTAAATAGGTGACCCAGGCATAGATAATCTTGCCGTTCATGCTTAGTTCTGGCGTAGTAAACATCAGTAGCGCCCCCAGCCCAAACGGAAACGCCATCCATAATAACCATGAGCGGAACTTACCCCAACGGGTCACGGTGCGGTCGAAGATGCCCCCCATCAGCGGATCGCTAAAAGCGTCAAAGATACGGATAACCAGGAATAAGGTCCTCACAACTCCGGCATTTAAGCCATACACGTCGGTGTAAAACCATGTCAGATACAGTACCAGCACGCTCCATATCATTCCTGATCCGGCGTCACCCATACCGTAGCCGATCTGCTCCCTCAGCCCCAGCTTTTCATAAGCGCCTGGCCTTTCAATTGCGGTAGCAGACATAAATATACCTATTTTTTATTAAAAGGGGCCCATGGCACCAGTCGTCGTGCCATTACTAAACATAAATCTCTTACAGGGTAGTAATATTAATTCTTACTCTGTTCTCACGAATAATTAACCCAGAGACAATTTCGTGCATTTCAATACTGTCCGGCTGCTGTCGATATTTCACCATCTGGAAAGCGAGATGAGCGATTTCACTTACCGGCTGCGCAACGCTGGTAATTCTTTTTGTTTGCGCCATCAAGGTATTATCAAAACTGGTAATGGTAATCAACGCCTTCCTGGGCAACAAAACCAAATGCAACATGTCCGGTGTGTAGGAAATGCTCCGCAATACTTTCAGCCCCGCGATCCTGATTAATCGATACAGAATTAAAGATCCGGGACACCTGCGTAACGACGACAACCGGGATTCGGGTAATAGTTAACCATTCTGAAAGACCGGCTTCTGCTTCTGTCGGCCCCCATAGCAAACTTCTGGTGCGTTTTGACGATCACCGATTTACCGATGTACCGGGCCTTTTCTTCCACTGTCGCTAACAGTTCACAGAAGTGAGGATTGACCAGATTAGGCACAACCACACCAATCAGTCCGGAACATTTACCGCTAAGCTGAAACGAACTTTTGCTGGGAACATAGCAAAGATAATCCATCGCCTCCCGCACCACCTTACGCGTTTCCGCGACCACGCTGGGATGATTATTCAGGACTCGTGATACGGTTGCCGTCGAGACCCCAGCTCTTTTTGCTACGTCTTTAATCGATGCCATGGTAATTGAATACGCCTTCTGACTCCTGAAGCTTACTATAAATTGTGAGCTAAATCGAAAATGTAAGCCAGTTCACATGTTGTCGCGTTACATGGAATGACGTTTAGCCTTCGCAAATTTATTATTCCTTACATAGCTTAAAGACCGGCCTATACAAAAGCATAAATCAGCGTAAAAGAATAATATATTATGTCAAAAAAATATTGCTGTTGGTCGTGTGGGATTTAGCTGAAAGGTATTGAACGCATGAAGGCGCCTCATCCTTTTTGCCGAGTAAACGACAGAGTGTCAGATGACATGTTCACTCAGGATGAGGCATGAGAAGTGCTGGCTTAATTATATATAGCGGCTACTGTTCATTAAGGTAATGTGCAATTTAATTGAATGTACTCTGGCTATAACGATAATTATCAGAAAAAATACTTAAAGCGCACCCGCGCGCCGTAGCGATCGTCATCATCCCCCTGACTCAGCTTGTCGTCGCTGTCGAGAAAGGAGTAATAAGCGCCGAGATAAATATTAAAGTTCTGCATGTTCATGACGTTCGGAATTTGATACGAGGCGTGCAAAGTATGAATATTGTAAGTGCCCTGGTCCTTAATCCAGCAGTCGTTCTCGCAAATCACGCCGGCATAATCGCTGATTTTATTATGCGCGTAGATATATCCCAGCTCAAAGCGCCGCCATAGCGCGTTCACCCCGGAGGTGAAATCCTTCTCGTTATTGGCATCCATATAAGCGGTATTCAGGTTTACTACCACACCGTCCGCCGGGTCGCTCTTCAGGCCGTTCCAGGTCATGGTCAGGCCATAGCCGGTGCGGTCAGACTGATCGACGAAGTGACCCTGCGTATTTTTATAGCCGTAGGCATTCTGTACCACGTTCGCTTCCACGGCCGCCGCAACGGAAAATTCATCCTTTGCCCAGGACACCACCGGACGCAGGTACGCCACGTTCTTTTTCTGCTCCATGTCGCGACCGTGATAACCGCCGTCGTTATACAACGAAGTACCGTCTTCCAACAGTGTATTAAGCTCAAAATACCAGTTATCTAACTGTTTACTCAGCAAGAAGTTACCGCCTGCGTCAGAACGACCGCGTCCCTCTTTCATCATATAGATATAGCCATGACCGTCACTGTACAGGTCGTTAGCGGTATTTCCTGAATGCTCAACGAAGGTATCCTGATTTAGCGGGAACATATCGTACGCCTCAAAACGCCCCACTTTCACCTTCCAGTCGTTCTCCTGACCAAAGAAGAAAACCGCATCATCAAGTTTCATCGAACCGGTCATGTCGGCTAGCGGCTGGATAGAGAACCCGGCAAAATAGCCGTTTTCCATTTTACGGATACCGTCAAAACCGAGCAGAATGCGGCCGTTTAAATCCAACTTATCATAGGTTGTATCGCTGCCAACATCGGCATTGGTCATGGCCAGCAAGCCATGTTTGCTTTTCGCATCCATGTTGAATTCGACATCGCCGTAGATTTTCAGATCGCCATAGCCGGATAATTTCAGCTCAGGAACTGAAATATTTTTACTCTCTGCAGCCGGGGCCATGCTTTTAACCGCTACGCTGGTTTGCGCCGCCTGCATAGCGGCATTCTGCTTCGCCTGTAAATCCCGCACCTGGCCTTCGGCCACCGCCGCCCGGCTTTCAGCGGCGGCAAGCCGCGCTTCAAGCAGCTCCATCCTTTGTTCCAGCGTCAGATGATTATTTTTCGCTACCGCTGAACCGGTTATCAAAGACAAACCTATGGCTATCGATAATGCTGTTTTATTCATTTTTATTTTCCGGAGGTAAAAGAGGGCCTGGTGAGTAATAAACTCACCCGTATATATTTTTATTTTTTATATCAGGAAGATTTTCTGTTTTATTATTGAAGTTCAGCCTGCGAACAGCTGATATTTATTTTTATCCTCATCGGTAATGTCTCTTAATACCCGACAAGGGACGCCTGCGGCGACAACATTTGCCGGTATGGAACGGTTCACCACGCTCCCGGCGCCAATGACCGAGTTTTTTCCGATAGTGACGCCAGGATTGATAATCACCCCGGTGCCCAGCCAGCGCCGTCTTCAATAACCACCGGCAAAGAGAACTGCTGCTGGGTGTGGCGCAGATCCGGATGGATCGGGTGGCCGGCGGTTGAAATCGTCACATTTGACGCAAACATCACGTTATTACCAATGGTGATCTCAGTATCATCAACCTGCGTCAGATTAAAGTTAGCGTAAAAATTATCGCCAATGGAGATATGAGTTCCGTAGGCAAGATTAATCGGTGGTTCTATCCAGCATTCTTTACCCACGCGGGCAAACATCCGCTGAATAATGTCGTTTCTTAATTCCTGGTTAAACGGATGGGAGTGGTTGTACTCATAGGCTCGCACCTTCCCCATCAGCCGCTGCTGCGGTAAGCCATATTCTGAATCAATATAGAGCTCGCCGCTGTTCATTCTTTCTTTCATATCCATCATACAAACCGCTCCTGTCACGGTGAATAATTGCTCCGCAGGCTAAACCGTCATAGCGTTATCGTTAATCTTTTCCGGCTTTGCCTTACCCGATAAGGTAAAGGCGGATATTAGCGTAACGGCCAGGGCAATTCCGCCGAGGATCATATAGGTGTCCTGGAAGCCGATGCGGTCATACATGTTGCCGGCAAAAGCGGAGAGGAAGATCGCCGCCACCTGTTTGGAAAACTGGAAGCCGACCAGATAAATCGTCGCAGACAGGCGGACGTCAAATACGCCGGTGATATATTTAAAGGCCCCTACCAGCAGGAACGGCACTTCCAGCGCGTGGAGCATTTTCAGCGCCACCACTTCTGCAGCCGTCGTGGCAAACGATGAACCGATCATCCTTGCCGCCATCACCATCCCGGCAATCAGTAACGTATTTTTCGCCCCGATGCGGTTAATAATCCACGGCGAGCTGAACATAATAATCGCGTTGCATAATTCCCCGGCGGTGGTCGCAAAACCAAAAGCGCGGGTACCCGACTCCGGGGTGGCAAAAAAGGATTTAAAGAAGGTGGCAAACTGCTGATCGAAGACGTCATAAACGCAGGCGACGCCGATGACGTACAGAATAAACATCCACATTTTGCGCTGGCGGAACATGCTCACGGCAGTTTTTAAATCCACCGCCGGACGATTAGCCCCTAAAGAATCCATCACCTGTGCGCTCTGACTGGCCTGCGGTTTAGCGATAATCACCAGCACAACCAGTACCAGCGCGGCGGCCGAGCCCATCCAGAACACCCACTCGGGGTTAACGCTGAACAGCATCCCCGCCGTGGTGGCGCACAGGGCCCAGCCGAGACAGCCAAAAGTCCGCGCCTTGCCGTATTCAAACCCGCTATTGCGGCTCACGCGTTCGATATAGGCTTCCATCGCCCCGGATCCGGCGGAGAACACAAAGCCAATATAGGCTCCGCCGCTCAGCGCGCCGAGCCAGATATTGGTTTTCAGCAAAGGCGCAAAGACGTAGAGGAAAAAGGGCGCGATCAGCACCAGCAGCACGGTGACAATCCACATCAGATGCTTTTTCAGCCCCAGCTTATCGGAGATCACGCCCAGTATTGGCTGAAAACAGATAGCAAACAGCGACAGGCTGGAGAAAACAATCCCGGTCTCAGTTTTATTCAGGCCGATGACATCCGATAACCAGATCGGCAAAAACGGAAAGCAGGTGGCCATAATGAAAAAGTAGAGAAAGAAGAACAGCCCGAAAATCCAGAAATTGGGGTTGTTTTTATGGGTACAGACGGTCGGGTTCATGGTGTATTCCTCAAAAAGGGCCGCCGCGCGGCCCGTCGTCATCACACGCGTTGCAGACCAATCAAAATGGCGCTTTCCGGGTCAAGGATTGGCAGCGCCAGCCCCGCCAGTTGCAACCACTCGCCGCTTACGGTCTGCGGCGTCGTCATCCATTCCGGCAGCTTACGCATGGTGTGGCCGCCCTCGCCCGTAATCTGAATATTCGGATGGTCGAGCAGCGTGACCTGGTAGCGCGCTCCCGCTTCCAGTCCCGGCACGCGCAGCGGCGCCATCAGGGTGTAGTCCGGCATCGCCAGCTGGCTGACGAGGAAAATCGCCTGGCTCCGATCTTCGCTTACCACGCCGTGCGCCAGCGTCGTGGCATCTGGCATATCGATACGCCACTGCACGCCGTGATGAATCACATCGCGCCACTGCTTATGCAACTCCGCGTATTTGCGGTAGCCGGCACGCTCTTGTTCGTCAGCGCTTACCGGGTCCAGCTCAAGCCCCATATGGCCGAACAGCGCCGTCAGGCCGCGAAACGCAATGCTGTGCTGGCGGAAGGTGGCGTGGCAGCGGCGGTTTCCGATATGCGCGCCCATGACTTCCGGCGGGAAGAAGTAGCTCATGCCGCGCTGGATAGTGTTGCGCTCCAGGGCATCGTTATTATCTGAAGCCCAGAAGCGATGGCTGCGCTTCAGCACTTCATAGTCGATTCGCCCGCCGCCGGAGGAACAGGACTCAAATTCAATATGCGGGAAGCGAGCCACCAGCGTATCGAGCAGGCGATAGAACTGGCGGGTTTGCGCATCGGCGGCAGCTTTACCGTTATGCCCGGGCTGTACCAGTTCGCGGTTCATATCCCACTTCACATAATCCACTGCGTGCTCGCCCAGCAGCCAGTTCATCCGCTCCAGCAGATAATCAAAGGCTTCCGGGATATTCAGATTCAGCACAAATTGATGGCGCCCGGGAAGCGGCGTATAGCCCGGCATCGCCAGCACCCAGTCAGGATGCGCGCGGTATAAATCGGAGTCAGGGTTAATCATTTCTGGCTCAACCCAGATGCCGAACTCCATGCCCAGCGATTTTACGTGGTTGATAACCGGGGTCAGACCGTGCGGATATTTTTGCTCATCAAGATACCAGTCGCCGAGCGCCGCCCAGTCGTCGTTGCGCCCTTTAAACCAGCCGTCATCAATGATAAAGCGCTCAACGCCCAGTTCCGCCGCCTCATCCGCCATGCGCATGATGTACTGTGGGTCGTGGTCGAAATAGATCCCTTCCCAGGTATTGAGATGCACCGGGCGCGGTTTGTTGCCCGGAAAGCGAATAATCCGTTCGCGCAGAAAACGATGGAACTGCTGGCTCATGCCATTCAGCCCCTGCGCTGAATAGCTACCGTAGAGGTGCGGAGTCCAGAGAGTTTCCCCCTCCGCCAGCGCCATTTCGCCTGCCAGATAGAGCGCTTCCGCCTGCAGGTAGCGACGGCCATCGGTTTTCACTTCCGCCCGCAGGCGATGGTTACCGCTCCAGCCCAGATGCACGCCCCATACTTCCCCCTGCATCTCGCTAAAGGCCTGGCTGCCGGTAATCAGCGCCGGAAAATGTTCATGGGAAGTGCGTCCGCGACGGTTTTCCAGCACGAAGCTGTCATGTTCAAGGAGCAGACGATGGGGCTGGAATTCGCGGATCCAGCGGCCATGAAAGGCCATAACTTCGCGGGCGCGCTCGGCGACCGGTAGCGTGACGGCCAGGCGATCTACCTGCCACAGCTGCGGACGCAGGTTGGTCAAGCCATGGCGAACGCTCAGCACGCCGCTGTTATCAAGCTGAATTTCACTGTATAACCGCAGGCCTGCCTGAGCATCTTCACTGATGATGGTTAAATTCTGCCCATCCTGCGCCACCTCGGTCGTGGTGAACATCGGCGAAGCGTCCAGCCCCTGACGGTGGCCTTCGATGCCCGGCGCGCCGAACAGGCCGTGCCCCAGCTCAGCCATTAAGGTCACCGGTGAATCCACATCAAGACGACCATTGGCCACCGGGCGGGCAATGCTCAGGGCATCCTGCGGCGAAAAATGGCTTAAATGCGGCCCCCAGTAGATAATTTCGGCGAACGGGCGGGTTTTGATCACCACATCAGCCGCTGCGCTTTGCAGGCGTAAAATCGAATCAGACATCAGACTTCTCCACAACAAGGAATAGCTTACTGTTGATCCGAAACGTTTCGGATGCCAATCAAAACGTTTCGGATCCGTGATCGAGTTCAGGAAATTAATCTGACGGGAGGGGAATCAGGCAGTTTCGCCGGGGATAAATTCAGGCTGCCAGAGCACCTGGAGAGAGGCAAGATCGTCGCCGGCGATTAAGCGGCGAACCATGCTGGCTATCTGGCGGCCTACGTCCTGCCGCGTGGACTGGATCACCGCGCCCACCGGCGTTTCGATGATGCTGTCCTGCGGCAAGCCATCATAAACCACCAGTGGGACGCGATCGGAACCGGTAAGCCGCCCGAGCTGAGCAAGTGCCATCGCCGCGCCGTCGCCGTGGGTGTTGCAATCGGTGACTATCGCCGTAGGCGGTTCGGGCAAACGCAGCAGCTCCATCGTCGCCTGAAACCCTCCGCGGCGGGTGGGCGACACGCTGCGCAGCCAGGTTTCCGCCAGCCCCGCTTCGCGCAGGGCTTGCAGGTAACCATTGCGGCGCTGCGTAATAAACGCCTGATTGTTATTTTCGCTCAGCAGCGCTATACGCTGGTGCCCCTGGCTAATCAGATGGCGGGTTGCGCGGTACGTTCCGGCCTGGTTATCGAAATCAAACCAGGCATAGGGCTGTGGCAGACGGCTGCGCCCCAGGGCGAGAAAAGGAAAGCCGGAAGAGAGCAACTGAATCAGGCGCGGATCATCGTCCAGAGTATGAGCAACAATCAGCGCATCAACACGACGACTCTGCACCATACGCATATAACCGTGTTTATCGGCCTGTTCGTCATCGGCTATCAGCAGTAAATCGATCTCATAGCGCGCCAGCTCGTGGCTGATTTCGCCGACCATCTCAAGGAAGACGTTGCTATTCAACGGCGCGGGACGCACGGGGAACACCAGGCCGACGGCGTCGATTTTGCCCATTTTCAGGCGGCGCGCAAAGGTGTTTGGCCGATAGCCGCGACGCTGCGCTTCGGCCTCGACGCGGGCGCGCGTCTCCTGCGACACGTCGTCATAGCCGTTCAACGCGCGGCTGACGGTTGTAACCGAGATCCCAAGTTCTTTAGCAATGGCTTTCAGCGACATAAGTTTCCCTGTCTTCGCGGGAGAATGCGGCTAGTGTCCCTCAATACGGGCATGGCGTCCACCCTGCCGCCGTGACTAGTTCTGCTCGGCGACCAATAGCGCCTGGGTATCCGGTTCCAGCGCCTGGAAAACGTGCTCCCGATCGGCGAGATAGCAGATGTAATTCCCCTATCCCAACTCTTCCGGCGCCTCCGTGAGGCCGACCCGCGCCCCCCCTGGGGGATAATAATATGTTCCACGGAACCCGATGGATGAAGGTGAGAGATACGGTCAGCCCCCGGCTGGGTTAGCAGGAGATAGATATCGTGCCGCGCGCCCGGCGGGCAGGCGGCGAGTAAAATCGCCTGATAGTTTGCCTGCCCGGCAATCACTTTCATCCCCTCGCCGCGGCGGATCACCTGGGGGGGTGTTGACCTGCGGCTCCTGCAGCCGGGCAAAAGGAATATTGAGGGCCACGCACAGCGCCCACAGCGTTTCCAGACTCATGTTACCGTTACCGGACTCCAGCTGCGATAACGTTGATTTGGCAATTCCCGCCCGTCGCGCAACTTCAGCAAGGGAAAGGCCGCAACTTCAGCAAGGGAAAGGCCGGTGCGCGCGTTCACGAACCAAACTTTTGGAGAGCAATTATTTTAGTCTGCCTCGTTACTGACCGTGATGTACAACGGTTTCCTCTCGTTCAGAATGCAGTTGTTCATGCTTTCTGTCGTGGTTTTTACGTGCCTCAAGCAGTACCGGTTTTAAGTCTTTTGCACTGAATTTCAGCATGATGTTTTTCCTGTCAAAAAATAAGGGGAGAAATATCCCCACCAGGAGAGTTTCTCCCCTGATGGGTTTATTGTTAACTTATGCCGCCAGTCGCGGCTGCTGTGGTACCGGCTGATCAATCACCGGCTGCTCAAACTGTTCACGTACCCAGTTGATAGCCTGACTCATCGCCTCACCGTAGTCCTTACTGGTCAGCCGGTTGATGTCGTCCACCTCACTGTCCCAAGGAAACGACTCCAGCAACGCACCGTTTCTGTAGTGTACATTCACCACAAAACAGACCGGCGTAAACAGCCCGTCTGCAACTCTGTCGACCCAGGACACGATGTATTCCGGATTGAACTCAAGAATATCTATCCCATCGATATCCTGCGGTCCCACAAATATACGCATTGAACCGTACTCCCCGCGGAATTCGCGCAACTGTCTGGGCTCTGTCGTGCAGTTCGCCACAAAGTATTTCAGTTTCTGGTAGCAGTGCTGAGTAATGTCCTGCAACTGTTGTGCCAGCCAGCTCTCAAAACGGTGCCAGTATCGTTCCGTTTTGCTGAATGTCACCTGTGGAATACACCGGTGTGCCGGTAAATCCTGCTGGCCGGTCACCCGTGACGGCAAGGTGCACCTTACTCCGGCTCAGTTATCCATGCTTCTTGAGGGCATCGACTGGAAGCACCCGAAACGAACGGAACGCACTGGAATCCGCATATAACCCGTTGTAAAGTGAGGATATGGACACCTCACTTGCTCATGAGAACGCCCGCCTGCGGGCACTGTTGCAGACGCAACAGGACACCATCCGCCAGATGGCTGAATACAACCGCCTGCTCTCACAGCGGGTGGCGGCTTATGCTTCCGAAATCAACCGGCTGAAGGCGCTGGTTGCGAAACTGCAGCGCATGCAGTTCGGTAAAAGCTCAGAAAAACTTCGCGCAAAAACCGAACGGCAGATACTGGAAGCACAGGAGCGAATCAGCGCACTTCAGGAAGAAATGGCTGAAACGCTGGCTCAGCAATATGACCCGGTACTGCCATCCGCCCTGCGCTAGTCTTCTGCCCGTAAACCGTTACCGGCCTCACTTCCCCGTGAAACCCGGGTTATCCGGCCGGAAGAGGAATGCTGTCCTGCCTGTGGTGGTGAACTCAGTTCTCTGGGATGTGATGTGTCAGAGCAACTGGAGCTTATCAGCAGCGCCTTTAAGGTTATCGAAACACAACGTCCGAAACTGGCCTGTTGCCATTGTGACCATATCGTGCAGGCGCCGGTGCCTTCAAAACCCATTGCACGCAGCTATGCCGGAGCGGGGCTTCTGGCCCATGTCGTCACCGGGAAGTATGCAGACCATCTGCCGTTATACCGCCAGTCAGAGATATACCGTCGTCAGGGTGTGGAGCTGAGCCGCGCCACGCTGGGTCGCTGGACCGCTGCCGTTGCTGAACCGCTGGAGCCGCTGTATGACGTCCTGCGCCAGTATGTGCAGATGCCCGGTAAAGTCCATGCTGATGATATCCCCGTCCCGGTCCAGGAGCCGGGCAGCGGTAAACCCCGGACAGCCCGGCTGTGGGTCTACGTCCGTGATGACCGCAACGCCGGTTCACAGATGCCTCCGGCGGTCTGGTTCGCGTACAGTCCGGACCGGAAAGGTATCCATCCACAAAATCATCTGGCCGGTTACAGCGGTGTGCTTCAGGCCGATGCTTACGGTGGTTACCGGGTGTTATACGAATCCGGCAGAATAACGGAAGCCGCGTGTATGGCTCATGCCCGGAGAAAAATCCACGATGTGCATGCAAGAGTGCCAACCGACATCACCACGGAAGCCCTGCAGCGTATCGGTGAACTGTATGCCACCGAGGCAGAAGTCCGGGGATGTTCAGCAGAACAGCGTCTGGCGACAAGAAAAGCCAGAGCTGCGCCACTGATGCAGTCACTGTATGACTGGATACAGACTCAGATGAAAACACTGTCGCGTCACTCGGATACGGCAAAAGTGTTCGCATATCTGCTGAAACAGTGGGAGGCCCTGAACTTGTACTGCAGTAATGGCTGGGTGGAAATCGACAACAACATCGCAGAGAACGCCTTACGGGGAGTGGCCGTAGGCCGGAAAAACTGGCTCTTCGCGGGTTCCGACAACGGTGGCGAACATGCGGCGGTGTTGTACTCGCTGATCGGCACATGCCGTCTGAACAATGAGGAGCCAGAAAATGGCTGCGTTACGTCATTGAACATATCCAGGACTGGCCGGCAAACCGGGTACGTGATCTGTTGCCCTGGAAAGTTGAACTGACCGCTCAGTAAATATCAATACGGTTCTGGCGAGCCGCTTACGATTCATGTGTTTTATCAGGCATTTTACTTGCGAATAAATCCCCTCGTTACCCTGCGGAGCCACACAGGCATCCCGCCACCACCGGTGGCACTACGCTGGTTATAGAAAAAACATGCAGATTCCGCAATACGTTGTGTGTTGCTGCTTAGTCAGGATCTTTTCTTCCATGCGGAGTACGACAACAATTTTGAGGAAAGATGTTCACAACTGGTGGGGCGATTGCAACAGGTTTGTGCAGAACTCCCCCCCGATGGCAATGCAGGGGGGAAAGGATTTTTCAGGTTGACCGCCCAGGTACATCAAATCAGTATGCTGCTCACGCCTGACGGTGCGATGAGTAATGTATTTCATACTCTTCCCGGTAGAGAGTTTCCCCCCAAAGAACCGGTTTATTCTCAGCAGTCAAATAAGTATGTTGTCGTACCAGAATTGGGCGGGAACGCTTTATTTTCAGCTTCTGGGCCGCATCCCGGCTGGGCAGCGCCACATGAACCTGGTTGGCAATTGTCTGTATCTCTATGCGAAGTGCCTGCTCAAAAATGTTTTGCAACGCATGGACTTCCAGTTCCTGCTTATCTATTTGCAGGGCAAGAATTGAAGGCATATAACGAATTTCGAATGCAATTGGCTGCTGATTTATCAAGCGCAACCTTAACAGCCGATGGATGCTCTCTTTGCCTGATAACATCAGTTTTGTCCGTAAGAGTTCTGACGTTGAGACAGGTGCGAATTCGACGAGTTGATATTCGAGGTGTTTGTCGACACCAACCAGATCTTTTTCAAAAAATCCAAGAGTTTGCGTATCCATTACGGTGATAATGGAAGGTTTTTTAACGAAGGTTCCACGTCCCCGAATGCGTTCAATCAATCCATCCGTAAGCAGACCCTGCATCGCATGGACCACTGTCGCTCGGGTGGTATTAAATTGGGCTGCAAGTTCGTTCTCAGAAGGTAAGCGTTCGCCTTGTTTATATACATTTTGTGCTATTCCATTGCGTAATGCTTCTCTGATCTGCAGGTAAATTGGCAAATTGCGATGCATGTCAAATTAATCCTTCATTCTAAGTTGCATAGTCAACTATGCAACCTCAAGGGTGACGGTATGTCATTTTAGCAGATATCACCTTCAGGTGTGGTCAGTTAAACATAAATGAGTTAGAGAAAATGATTTTTGATACGCATGCGCATGTTTTTGTTCGAGGATTACCATTAGCGGAACATTGCCGATATGTTCCTGATTACGACGCCACACCGGAGAGTTATCTGACTCACTTGGATCGGTTTGGCATTGATGTTGGTATTCTGGTGCAACCCAGTTTTCTGGGGACGGATAACCACTATATGCTTGAGGCTCTTCGCCGTTACCCTACCCGGTTTCGCGGTGTAGCCGTTGTGGATCCAAACATTACGCGCTGTAAACTGGATGAAATGGCAAAATTAGGGGTCACTGGTATCCGCTTAAATTTAGTCGGAGTGGAAATTCCCGATCTTACGCAACCTGCATGGCAACACCTGTTAGAACATATTAAAGCCCTGGGATGGCATGTTGAGCTACACAGAGCTGCGCGCGACTTGCCAGCGTTAATTACGGTATTACTTAAATCCGGTGTAAAGATTGTCGTTGACCATTTCGCGTTGCCTTCTCAGGAAGAGAAACAAAACGATCCCGGATTTCAGTTTCTCCTTGAGCATGCAGAAACGCAGCAAATTTGGTTGAAACTTTCTGGCGCCTATCGCAATGGCAGTACTGAAACTCTCAACGATAACGTGGCACCGTTAATTCCTCTCCTGCTGCAGCATTTTGGACCTGCACATTTATTGTGGGGTAGCGACTGGCCACATACTCGATACGAAAATGTCGTCAATTATCAAAAAACGTTCGAGTTACTGACGCAGCAAATACCTGATAAAGAAATGAGAAATAAAATTTTATCGGTTAGTGCAGAATCACTTATCGATTAGTTGGATTGAGAATATAGTCGAAAGGTATATCATGAGCATATTTTATAAAAAAAGCTGGTACAAGTGGATTGTATTGGTGGTTTGTATTCTTGCCTATTCATCAGGAAACCTGGTGCGCTGGAATTATACGGGAATATCGCAATATCTTATTGGTGAATGGCACATTGGAAAAGAAGAATTGGGGATCCTTGGTTCCGCATTCTTTTATGCCTACGCGATTGGGCAAAGTCCCTGGGGAACACTTACCGATATATTAGGCGGACGCAGAGTTATTTCTATCGGTATTTTAATTACCGCTATTATGTTCTCTCTCTTTGCTTTTGCGGGTGGCTACCATGCCGCTATCATCATTCGAGTATTAATGGGATTTGTTGGGGCGGCAACATTTGTGCCTTGTATGGCGGTACTTTCTCGCTGGTTTAGTAAAAAGGAGCGAGGTATGGTGCTGAATATCTTCTCTGGCACAGGTGGTGGATTAGGTGAGCTGTGGTCCTTTTTATTAATGCCATTGATTTCATTATTTATGGTAGGCGGCGCTACCGTGCTTGGCCTGAGCTCCTGGCGTGCATCTACGCTAATTATGGCGTTTGTCACACTGGCGATCATGATCCTCTGTTTTGTCGGTATGCGCTCCGACCCGTCGGAATTAGGTCTTCCGTCCGTTGTTGAACAGGAGACGCGTAAGCAGGCGAAAGAACATAGCTATGCCAGGACACTGCTTAATGCGTTGCGCGATCCGTGGTTCTGGGTCATTACATTCGCCTGGCAAGGTTTTACCGTTTCTCTGCGTCTGCTACCGGCCTGGTTGCCTATCTATGCGGCAGCTTACTACAAACAGACACAGGGATTATCCAGCGTTGAGGCGATGGTCGCAGGAGGTATGATAGCATCAGTGTATGTTGCCGGACGTATTTTGGGAACGCCTGTCTTTGGCAAATTATCTGACTTTTTGCTTGTCAGTTATAACGTACCAAGAACATTGATTATTGCTTGCTTCCATATCTTTATTACCGTCTCAATGTTTGCTCTTAGCCATCAAATGCCTTCCACATTTTTATTTGCAGTTCTGGTTTTTGTGATTGGTGCCGCGATAAATATGTTCCCTCTGGTTAATGCAGTCGTCGCAGAAATCTGGCCGGTTAAAACGGGGGGCGCGTTAATGGGGATGGTGAATACGGTTGGGCAGTTAATAGGTGCCTCAGCGTTGGCCTACAGTGGTTTTATGGCAGAAAAATTTTCCATAGCCGGAGCAGGATACAGTTTTGAGTATCGTGGCATTTGGTATTTGGCAATGATATTCAGTTCAATATCTATCCTGGCGTCTCTGTTGGCGATGCATCGCGAAAAACAAAGTATTCGGGAAAATGCCTTGAGTCATTAAGCATAATGTTTAATCATATATTTACCCAGGTCAAACGTTCAGAAAATAAAAAAATGGCGGAAATCGCCCAATTCCTGCATGAAAATGATTTGAGCGTTGACACCACAGTCGAAGTATTTATTACCGTAACCCGCGATGAAAAGCTTATCGCGTGCGGCGGAATTGCCGGAAATATTATTAAATGCGTTGCTATCAGTGAATCCGTTCGCGGTGAAGGTCTGGCGCTGACATTAGCCACCGAACTGATAAACCTCGCCTATGAGCGGCACAGCACGCATCTGTTTATTTATACCAAAACCGAATACGAGGCGCTGTTCCGCCAGTGCGGTTTTTCCACGCTGACCAGCGTCCCCGGCGTGATGGTGCTGATGGAAAACAGCGCCACGCGACTGAAACGCTATGCCGAATCGCTGAAAAAATTTCGTCATCCAGGGAACAAGATTGGCTGCATTGTGATGAACGCCAATCCCTTTACACAGGGTCACCGTTATCTGATTCAACAGGCTGCGGCACAGTGCGACTGGCTGCATCTGTTTTTAGTTAAAGAAGATTCTTCACGCTTCCCCTATGAAGACCGGCTGGATCTGGTATTAAAAGGCACCGCCGATATTCCACATCTGACTGTGCATCGCGGCTCCGAATACATCATCTCCCGTGCCACGTTCCCCTGCTACTTCATTAAAGAACAGAGCGTCATCAACCATTGCTACACCGAAATTGATCTGAAGATTTTCCGTCAGTACCTCGCTCCCGCGCTGGGTGTAACTCACCGCTTTGTCGGTACTGAACCCTTTTGTCGCGTTACCGCCCAGTACAACCAGGATATGCGCTACT
>SKDY01000383.1_pt1 | contig 37135 bp, 28 predicted proteins | sample 4826591 | NCBI WGS metagenome assembly SKDY01 (sample SAMN11008823, study PRJNA524170) | human gut metagenome | biome: Human fecal sample; material: Feces; isolation source: fecal sample from pouch patient p10, p22 | host: Homo sapiens | place: Israel: Tel-Aviv | collected 2016-06-15 | reverse complement strand
CCCGTTTAACGGGTAGTTAGTATTAGATTGCAGATGACGGATCGATATGCGCTCCCACGCGCGGCCGGTATCATTCGCCTTATAGGCGAAAAGAAGAACCACCGGCTAAGCCGGTGGGTAACTTTTTCATATGTATTTTTAACTGGTTAATAGATATTTAGTCTTAGGGATTACAGTGGTAAAAGTATCATATGTTTTTACACTATGAAAGATAAATGAATTAAAGATATATTCTGATTATCTAAGATGTTATAATAAAAAATATTAGGATTTATAGTATATTTACTAGATTATACGGATTTCATAAAAACAATCTTGATTTGTAAGTTTTAATGAGGATGGTATATAAGTTATGGCAGCAAAAAACAATACAGATATTGGGTTTGAAAAACAAATATGGGATGCGGCTTGTGTTCTTTGGGGGCATATTCCTGCTGCAGAATATCGAAAAGTAATTGTAGGGTTAATATTTCTTCGTTATATATCAAGTGCTTTTGAGAAACGCTATGAAGAGCTTATCAAAGAAGGTGACGGATTTGAAAATGATAGAGATGCATATGCAGAAGAAAATATTTTCTTTGTTCCAGAAGAAGCTCGATGGAGCACAATTGCATCTGCTGCACATACACCTGAAATTGGACTTGTTATTGATAATGCAATGAGAGCTATTGAAAAAGAGAATACAACACTTAAAAATGTGTTACCAAAGAATTATGCTAGTCCTGATTTAGATAAACGAGTTCTCGGAGAAGTTGTTGACCTTTTTACTAATGAAGTCAAAATGGATGGTACCGAGGCGAGTAAGGATTTATTGGGAAGAACATATGAATATTGTATTGCTCAGTTTGCTTCTTATGAAGGTACTAAGGGTGGCGAGTTTTATACACCGTCAAGTATCGTTAAAACTATTGTCTCTATTTTAAAACCATTTAATAATTGTCGCGTATATGATCCTTGTTGTGGTAGTGGTGGCATGTTTGTGCAAAGTGAAAAATTTGTACAAGCTCATAGTGGTAACCGAGGAACTATCTCTGTTTATGGTCAAGAATCTAATGCTGACACTTGGAAAATGGCAAAAATGAATATGGCAATTCGTGGTATCGATGCAAACTTTGGTCCATATCAGGCAGATACATTCTTTAATGACTTACATAAAACATTAAAGGCCGATTTTATTATGGCCAATCCACCTTTTAATCTTTCTAATTGGGGACAGGAAAAGTTAAAGGATGATGTCCGCTGGAAATATGGTTTACCTCCTGCAGGTAATGCGAACTATGCGTGGATTCAGCATATGATTCATCATCTTGGTCCCAATGGGAAAATTGGTCTTGTTTTGGCAAATGGTGCGCTATCGTCACAAACTAGCGGTGAGGGCGATATTAGAAAAAATATTATTGAAGCGGATCTTGTGGAAGGTATTGTAGCTTTACCTACTCAGCTATTTTATAGTGTTACTATACCAGTTACCTTATGGTTTATTTCAAAGAATAAAAAACAGAAAGGTAAAACTCTATTTATTGATGCACGTAATATGGGCTATATGGTTAATCGTAAACATAGAGATTTTACTGATGATGATATTCAACGATTAGCTGATACATTCTCGTTATTTCAAGATGGTACTTTAGAGGATGTAAAAGGATTTTGTGCTGTTGTCGATACTAAAAAAATTGAAGAACAAGATTATATTCTTACTCCAGGTCGATATGTTGGTATTGAAGTTGTCGAAGAAGATGATGAACCATTTGACGAAAAAATGAATCGTCTTACTTCTGAACTTTCGGAAATGTTTAAAAAATCCCATGAATTAGAGGGAGAAATTCGTCAAAAATTGGGAGCTATTGGATATGAAGTGTAAATTAGGTGAAATTGTAGATGTAATAATGGGACAGTCTCCTAAATCTGAATTCTATAACACAGAAGAAAAGGGCTATCCTTTTTTACAAGGAAATAGAACTTTTGGGTTAAAATATCCTACATTTGATATATACACAACGGTATTAACAAAACTAGCTAAAGCTGGTGATATCATAATGAGTGTACGGGCTCCGGTTGGAGATCTTAATATTACGCCTGTTGATATGTGTTTGGGCCGTGGTGTTTGTGCGTTGAGGATGAAGAATGGGAATCAGAGTTTTTTATTTTATTTAATGAAATACTATGTTCCCCATTTGCTCCAAAAAGAAAGTGGTACGGTATTTGGTTCTGTTAATAAACGTGATATTACAGAATTAGAAGTAGATATTATTGAAGATGTAGAAAAACAAAAGGAAATCGCGCGTTATTTAGAAATGATTGATGATAAGATTGAGTTAAATAATGCGATAAACAATAATTTAGAACAACAAGCCCAAACAATCTTTAAGTCTTGGTTTATTGATTATGAACCATTTAATAAAGTTAGACCAATGGATTGGATAAATGGAACAATTGACAATCTTGGCAGTGAAATCATATGTGGAAAAACACCCTCAACCCAAAAGAAAGAATATTATGGTAGTGATATACCATTCATAACAATCCCAGATATGCATGATTGTGTTTATAATGTGTTTACTCAAAAATATCTTTCGGTTTCAGGCGCAGCCTCTCAACCAAAAAAAACATTACCACCTAATTCCGTATGTGTAAGTTGTATAGGAACAGCTGGTCTTGTTACTTTAGTAGCAGAAAAAAGTCAATCTAACCAACAGATTAATGCTATCACTCCTAGAACGGATATTTCCGTATACTATGTTTATTTATTAATGCAAACACTTTCAGACACTATCAATAAACTTGGTCAAAGTGGTAGTACTATCGTGAATTTAAACAAAAAACAATTTGGCAAAATAAATGTCACTATTCCATCAAAGTCCGTATTATATGATTTTGATATTTTATGTAAACCATTATTTAAAATGATATATTCTAATCAAAAAGAAAATATTAAACTTGTAAACTTACGGGATATTTTATTACCCAAGATCATGAAAGCTGAGTTAAATATTTCTGATATTAATCTTTAATATGCTAAATTATTGTTTATTGTTAGGTAAATATTTTGCTATAACGTAAATCCCATAGGTGGATGGAATTCATGTTGGGGGACTTCCACCCTATAGCTGTTCTCTAATAAATTTATAAAGGAGAATTGACTATGAAGGAAAATCTAATCAAAGATATTGTTCAAAGTATGTTACCATATTTAAATAATGAACAGATGGAAAAGTTACAATCGGTGTTGTACTATACCATTGCAAAATATGAAGTAATAGTAGATAAGCAACAAGAGAATAATTTAGAAAGAAATTATGTAGAGCTATTTCTGACTGCCAAACGAATTGAGGGATGCTCTGAGAAATCTCTTAAATATTATAAATCAACTATTGATAGGGCAATTAGTATTGTTGGTAAAGGTGTAAGGCAGATTGAAACTGATGATATAAGATGTTATCTAATTAAATATCAGGAAAAGAATAAGTCCAGCAAGATTACAATCGATAATATTCGTCGTATCCTATCAAGTTTTTTTTCTTGGCTTGAAGAGGAGGACTATATATTAAAAAGTCCTGTTCGACGAATACATAAGATAAGGGCCGGTACTACTATTAAAGAAACTTACTCCGATGAAGCAATGGAGCTTTTAAGAGATAATTGCACCGAATTAAGAGATTTGGCTATTATTGATATGTTATCCTCAACAGGTATTCGTGTTGGAGAAATGGTTTCACTTAATAGAAATGATATAGACTTTAGTGAGCGAGAGTGTATTGTATTTGGTAAAGGCAATAAGGAACGAATAGTTTATTTTGATGCACGAACTAAAATACATTTGCAAAATTATTTAAGAAGTAGAACTGATGATAATTTGGCATTGTTTGTGTCGTTGACAGCACCTCATGAGAGATTACAAATTGGAGGTGTAGAATCACGACTAAGAAAATTAGGTAAGCAATTAGGTTTGATTAAGGTACATCCCCATAAATTTCGGCGCACTCTTGCTACTATGGCAATAGATAAAGGTATGCCTATAGAACAATTACAACATCTTTTAGGGCATCGAAAAATAGATACGACTTTACAGTATGCAATGGTTAAACAAAATAATGTTAAACTTGCACATCGTAAATATATTGGATAGAAAGGGTTGAATTATGTCTAAATGGAAAACTGTTCATCTTGGCGATATTATTAAGACAAATCAAAGTACATACTCTCCAAAAGAAAATTGGAAATTTGTAAACTACTTAGATACGGGTAATATTACAGCAAATAGAGTTGAGAAAATCCAATATATTAATACCGATATAGATAAGTTGCCAAGCAGAGCAAAAAGAAAAGTAAAGCGAGATAGTATCATCTATTCAACTGTAAGACCAAATCAATTACATTATGGTATTATCAAAAATCAACCTGATAACTTTTTGGTTTCTACTGGTTTTGTAGTTATTGATGTGAATACTGACAAGGCAATTCCTGAATATATTTATTATGTATTATCTCAAAATGAGATCATAGAGCATTTGCAGGCAATTGCTGAACAAAGTGTGTCTGCATATCCATCTATTAAACCATCAGACATTGAAAATCTAAATATTTTGCTCCCAGACATAGAAATACAGAAAAGAATTGTTTCTATTTTATCTGTGATAGATGGCAAGATTACTGTAAATGAAACGATAAACAATAATTTAGTTGCTTAAGTTACGATGCCCGAGGTATCTAGCTTGCCAGATATAAGTTTTGGTAAAATGGTGTCTCTTAATAAAGCAAGTCTCTTATTTTCAATTCTGTTTGAGATAATCAAATCATAAATCGGCTGAAGTAATGCTCCGATTCTGCGATAGTCTGCTTCATGAGGTATAAAAACCTCTGCTTTTGCAAGTTCATCACGCTTGATATGTCCCATTGTTGTTGCTTTGTCAGTAGCAATGTATATAAAGTGGTCAAGATGGTATTTTGTCCAGGCATAATAGAACCACTTGTCATACTTGCTTGATGTTACCTTAAACAAATGTTGATTTAAACCAGAAATACCGCCACACCAAAAATCAACTAATAAACTACCAGACCAAGAAAAAATAACATCGCCATCATGAATGATATATTCATTTTTGATGTTCGGAGAACACAATTCACTATTATTATCACAACAACCTTGACGAAGTTCCTTGATTTTAAGAACCGGAATCCCGATTTCGTTACCTGATGGACGATATTTTTGCATAGCAAGACCGTTTAGATAATCTGCAATATCTATTAAACTGGCTTGCCTCCAACCGCTAGGTAAAGCTTTAAGAGATAGAAATTCTGTTTTAAATATTGCCTGAGCTTGCTGCTCTAAATTATTGTTTATGTAATTGTAAATATTGAACTATTTGTAAATTGCTTTTAATAATAGGATAATGTAAATAGTAGGTAAAAATAAAGGTATAGAGGTAAAATAATAATTAATATTAAAGAATAAATGGGGAGTAGAAAGTAATGCTGAATTTTTTTAGAGAGGAAGATTATGAAAAATCATTAATTGAACTATTTCAAAATGATTTAGCGTATGAATATGTGTATGGTCCCGATATAGAAAGGGATTTTTATAATCCCTTCTATGATGATGTCTTATTAGATTCCTTGCAACGGATAAATCATGGTGCAACTAATGATGCGATTCAGGATGCATTATTCAAACTTAAAAACTTTGAAAATGGGGAGCTTGTACAGAAGAATGCTGTCTTTATGGATTACTTACAGAATGGTATTCCTGTAAGATATTTTGTTGATGGAGAAGAACGTTCTTCAATTATTTATCTTGTGGATTATAAAAAAACTGAAAATAATTCATTTGTTGTAGCTAATCAATGGACTTTTATTGAGAATAGTAATAAACGACCAGATCTCATTTTATTTTTAAATGGGTTGCCAATAGTATTAATGGAACTAAAATCTCCTTCTCGTGAAGAAACAGATGCTTCTGAGGCATATAGACAGCTTCGCAACTATATGCAAGAGATCCCATCTATGTTTATTTATAATGCTATTTGTGTTATGAGTGACCAGTTGATTTCTAAAGCTGGTACAATTACTTCCGGTGAAGACCGGTTTATGGAGTGGAAAACAAAAGACGGTAATTATAAGAATACACAATATGCACAGTTTGATACCTTCTTTGAGGGAATATTCCAAAAGGAAAGATTACTTGATATTATTAAGAACTTTATTTGCTTCTCAAATGAAGGGATAAATAGCTATAAAATTCTTGCTGGATATCACCAGTATTTCGCAGTAAAGAAGGCTATTGAATCGACTAAGCATGCTACTGTTACTGATGGTAAAGGTGGAGTTTTTTGGCATACTCAAGGTAGTGGAAAGTCTCTTTCAATGGTATTCTATGCCCATTTGTTGCAGGAGGCCTTAGATAGCCCTACTATTGTTGTGCTTACTGATCGAAATGATCTTGATGATCAACTCTATAGTCAGTTTGTAAAGTGTAAAGACTTTTTACGCCAAGAGCCGTTACAAGCAGAAAGTAGAGAAAATCTTAAAACCTTACTTGCTGGGAGACAGGCAAATGGTATTATTTTCACGACTATGCAAAAGTTTGAAGAATCGGATGAACCTCTATCTGAACGTCATAATATTATAGTTATGGCGGATGAAGCACATAGAGGGCAATATGGGCTTGCTGAAAAAATTAAGATTACAAAGAATGAATCTGGTGAGGAAGTAGCAAAACGTGTTATTGGTACAGCTAGACTTATTCGCAATACATTGCCTAATGCTACATATATTGGTTTTACAGGAACACCTATTTCTTCAAAAGACCGCAGTACGCGGGAGGTCTTTGGCGATTATATCGATATCTATGATATGACACAGTCTGTTGAAGATGGTGCAACACGACCTGTTTATTATGAAAGTCGTGTTATCAAATTGAATCTTGATCAAGAAACATTGAAGTTGATTGATGCTGAATATGATTTGATGTCTTTAAATGCTGATAGTGAAGTTATAGAGAAAAGCAAACATGAACTAGGACAGATGGAAGCCATCCTTGGCAATGATAATACTCTAGATTCTCTTGTTCAGGATATTCTTGATCATTATGAAAATAATAGGGAGCATTTACTTACTGGCAAGGCAATGATCGTTGCATATTCTCGTTCTATTGCTATGAAAATTTATAAACGTATTTTAGCGCTTCGACCAAATTGGGAAGAAAAAGTTGCCGTAGTCATGACTTCAGGCAATAATGATCCAGAAGAGTGGCGACAAATCATTGGCAATAAGCATCATAAAAATGAACTTGCTAAGAAATTTAAGGATAATAATAGTCCTTTAAAGATTGCTATAGTTGTTGATATGTGGCTGACAGGTTTTGATGTTCCTTCTCTTGCAACTATGTATATTTACAAACCTATGACTGGACATAATCTAATGCAAGCAATTGCTCGTGTTAATCGTGTGTTCCGTGATAAAGAAGGCGGGCTTATTGTTGATTATGTGGGTATTGCTACTGCTTTGAAGCAGGCGATGAATGATTATACAACTCGTGATAAAAAGAATTATGGTGATACAGATGTTTCTATGGTTGCATATCCTAAATTTTTAGAAAAATTGTCTATATGCCGTGATATATTCCACGGATATGATTATTCTAAATTTAAATGTGGTACGGATCTTGAAAGAGCTAAAACTATTAGTGGTGCAGTGAATTTCATTATGGATAAAGAGCGGGCAGAGGATAAGGATGTATTTGTAAAAGAATCTCTTATGCTTCATCAAGCACTCTCTCTTTGTTCTTCATTAGTTAATGAAGAGGATAGATTTGAAGCAGCATTCTTTGAAGCTGTTCGTGTACTTGTTTTGAGACTTACTAATACTGGCGTTGGTAAAAAGATTTCATTGCCAGAGATGAATGCAAGAATAAACGAACTTTTAAAGCATAGTATTAAGAGTGAGGGCGTAATAAATTTATTCTCTGACATTAAAGAAGAGTTCTCTTTATTTGATCCTAAATTCCTACAAGATGTTGCTAATATGAAGGAAAAGAATCTTGCGATTGAATTGTTGAAGAGATTAATCTCTAATCAAGTTTCTGTTTATCGTAGAACAAACGTAGTTAAATCTGAGAAGTTTAGTGAAATTATGCAACGCTCTCTTAATGCTTATCTAAATGGAATGCTAACAAATGAAGAAGTTATTGCTGAGATGTTAAAACTGGCAAAACAAATTGCAGCTGATAAACAAGAAGGGGAAAAACTTGGCTTAACAGCAGATGAGTTAGCCTTTTATGATGCATTGGTAAAACCACAGGCTATTAAAGACTTCTATGAAAATGAAGAACTAATCTCTATAACGAAAGAATTGGCGGATACACTTCGTAAAAATAGGACAATAGACTGGCAAAAACGTGAGTCAGCAAGAGCCAAGATGCGCATGATCATTAAAAAACTGTTGAAAAAGCATAAATACCCTCCAGAAGGTATGGATGATGCAGTTCAAACTGTAATAACGCAATGTGAGCTCTGGACTGATAATTACGATATGGAAGAAGAACATAAGTCTTATTCCTATTCGATGCCAACAGAGGAAAGACTAGCGATGGTTGCTGATGATATAGGAAAATATAATTAAACTAAGTGTGATAGCTTGTTAGAAATACTTGTATTTTAAATTTTAGATATCGGTATTTATCTATGTATAAGCTTGTAGGCAATTTAAAGAGTAGTATGAGATTAGTTGCTTTATTGATGGAAAGTTATAAAATGTATTTATGAGAATGGTTTAGATAAAATTGATATTTTTCAGTATTAAGATTGTTTAGATAGGTATAAATATATGGAGGAAAAATGGATAATTGTATACCTCTTAAAAGTAGCGATTTAGAAAGTATATTTAATAGAAATATTGCAACTTATGGTTATCAAAAACAGGGTAATTCAACAGAAGAAGAAACATATAGAACAGATTTGAGGCGACAAAGGGATAAAATTTTATATACTGGTGGATTCCGTAGATTACAAGATAAGACTCAAGTAATATCCGCGACTAGCTCTGGGGACCATAGAACAAGATTAACTCATACATTAGAGGTAGAGCAGATAGCTATAAGTATTGCAAATGCACTTAAACTAAATGCAGATTTAGTTTCTGCAATAGCTCTAGGTCATGATGTAGGACATACTCCTTTTGGACATGCTGCAGAAAGAAAGTTAAATGAGTTATTAGAAGTTAATGGTGGTTTCCACCATCCAATACAAAGTATTAGATATTTATGGGAGAAATATGGTTCGAAAATTGAATCAGTAATATATGAAGGAATATTATTACATGATTCAGATATGTTTAAAACAGAAGAAAAAAAGGTTAAAGAACAATTCTATTACTTAAAGGATGTTAAGGGGGAATCTAGAGAGTTTAAAGAGTGGGTAGAGATTGATAAGTGGCTTAATCATACATTCCCTAGTACCTTAGAAGCACAAGTTGTAATTTGGGCTGATAAAATAGCATATATTACACATGATTTGGAAGATTTTTTAACCAGTTCTATTTATATTAATTTAAAAAAGAATAATAGTGAAATAGAATTTAAATTGTTAACACTTTTAAATGGATTGATTAAATCGAACATAAAAAGCATGGATGAATATCATTCTAGGGATTTAATTAGGAATATAATTAGCAACTTAATTGCATCTAGTGCGACTAATATTAAAGATATAGGCGAGTTTTCTCAAAGTGATGTCAGAGCAAAAACCGATAAAAGATATAACGGTGATGGGAATACAAATAAGAAATACTTAGATGGACTTATTATTAATTTTGATGAAACATATAGAAATTATTATTATAGGTTAAGAGAATTTTTAGATGAGTATTATATTTTAAGCCCAGAAGTTCAAAGAAGTGATGCTAAGGCCGAAGTAATAGTAGAATGGCTTTTTAAAAAATTTAGTGCTAAACATAAACTTTTGCCTTTGGATATTAGAAATGACATTGATAATACTATTATAAAAGAATCACTTCAAGATGAATGTTTAGGTAAAATAGCATGTGAACTTTATAAGAATATAGATAAAAATCAAAGGCGAATATTACAATTAGAAAAAAGGCTTAAAGAATTAAATCCCAAGAAAGATAAGTCGGAAAAATCAAAAGAATATTTGGCCTATGATAATATAAAAACTAAGGTTATTTCTCGAAAAGTTGCTTGTTATATAGCTACGATGTCGGATACATATGCTGAAAATATGTATAGAGATTTGATTGGAAGTAGTGTCGATTTTAAGTTATAAGGGCGTGTTATGGTAGAATTATTAAAAGATGACAAATTGGCCTTTATGTATGAAAAGATGGATTGTAACATAGCTAGATATGTTAGTATTGCTCCTGATATGAGTATTCGGTATGTAAATATTGATGCTGATTACGTATATAAAGGTAATTTAAAAAACTGTATTCTTGACTTGATTGAATCCTCTAATTCTAAGTCTGTTAATATCAGAAGTTTTAGTATGGTGTCGATGAAAGGTCATAGTCTTGTTTATGGAAAACAAGCAGACGAGATTAATGAAATACTTAATGTAATTCAAAAGAATTGTAATGACAATAAATATTCTATAATTAATGAGACTATCGATGTAAATGATGGTGGCGTTTCTGGGGTTATTTTAGGGAATCTTATTGAATTTGCTCCAAATGATACACCTAAGTGTGTTGAAAAACCTGATATTTGTTTCTTAGAAAAAAATATGGGAATGCATCTATTGAAAACAGTATATGGTTTTGCGCCTGAGTGTGATTTTGACGAAAGCTATAGAGTTGAATTTAGCTTACATCCTCATAGAGAAGGCCTTAATAAAAGTCATACGATTATTTGGGAATATGAAAAATTTGAAGAGTATGAGTATGATATAAAAATAAAATGGCCAAATAAATTTTCACGCTTTATTGGTGATAAGCCTTTTGGCTTGATTATAGCGGATTATTTAGGATTTAATGTTCCATATACAACGGTTATTTCTAGAAATGTTCCTCCATTTTTTTTTGGACAAGAAACTGGACTAAGAGAAAAGTGGATACGTACTGCTCCAATTGTTAAAGAGCCAGGTAAGTATTATACTGGAGACAAATGGACTGATCCATTTATCTTAATGCAGAAAGAAGAACTTAAAGGGGATAATGAAATTAACATTGCTTCTGTTTTAAGTCAAAGTGCAGTTGAGGCAGTTTATTCAGGTGGAGCTATTGTAAGTGAGGAAAAGGCTAATGATATTATAGAAGGTGTTGCTGGAAAAGGCGATAACTTCATGGTTGGTACAGAGTATTTAGACTCTTTGCCTAATAATGTGTTAGTGAAATTAAAAGCACTACTAAATGAAATTCGTAAATATCATTATCTTTTAGGAGATGTCTCGATTGAGTGGGTATTTGATGGTATTAAAATTTGGTTAGTACAGTTGAATCAGATTAAAGAAAAGGGACTTGGAACTACAATTGTTGCAGGTAAACCAGCTAAGTATGAAAAGTTTTATGTAGAAGATGGTTTAGAGCAATTGAGAACTAAAATTAAAGCTATTAAAGATAGTAATATTGGTATTGAATTAATTGGGGATGTAGGTCTTACTAGTCATTTTGGTGATGTTCTTAGGCATGCCAATATACCATCATTTATTAGCAAAATAAGTAAAAAGTAATATATGTTTAGTCTTATAATGAGTGAAAGTTATTAGGCTTTGATAAATTGAAGCACATGATTTTAAACGCGTAAAAACGTCTTATCATGTGCTTTTTATTTGCATTTTAGTATTTAATTGTTAATCAATAAATAATTATTTATCATTATGATGCACATGATACAATATTAGATGAAAAGAATTAATAATTAATAAAATAGGCTCAAATTAATTGAGTTTTAGATTAAAGCATTGTTAATGGTGTAAAGAGGTCCTATGAAAACAACAAAATCTTTTTGCAATCATTCCAAATATTCTCTCCACGCTGTGCGGGTACAGAAAATAGAATACGCAGATGATAATTTGATCCTTACTTTTGATTACATTTTTCTTATGAGAACGGTATTGAGCAAACTCATAAGGCTCAAGTTGTATTTGAGACGTGCGATATAGATTTTTTTGAAATTCTCGTATTTAATAATACAATACTAGATACTTTCACAGGTAAAAGAATTGAGTTATCTCAGTATCAACAGGATTATAGTGAAAGTGAATTCGAGGTCATTACAGAGACCTATAATTGGGGACATGCTGTATTCCAGGGTTGATTATGGACGGAAGGGAATCCAGTACACTGTATAATGAACATATACTTTAAAGGTGATATGGTATATGTAGTTGAATGAGGGTTGAAATGAGTAATTTAGATTTTACTATTGGCTGTACTGTTACTTTCTTCAGCAAGAAGAGGAGAACTCCACCGAATTTAAATAATGGAATGTATTATCCTCATTTCGTTATAAAAGGCACTGAGGAATATCTTGGTATCAATTTTATTGATGGTGAAGATGTTATCTTTGATAAACAAATAGGAGCTAATGCGTTGCCAGTTTATGAAACTGTAGATTATTCTGCTATACAGGCCGGTGCAGAGTTTCTCATCATGGAAGCTAATATTGTTATGGGAACAAGGGTATGGAGACTATAAAAGAATTTTTAGATAGCCCTATATATTTAGATATTATAGAGGAATTAGGACCTGATAACTTTAATAAAGAACTACAAAGTATAGAGATTCAAGAACTAAGAAATCGATTGAATCAAAGACAATTTTTATTAGAAGGGTTTAATTGCAAGTTATATTCTGAGAAAGAGTTAGTGCAGTTTTTCGAGCAATTAATAGAATACAATCGTAAAGAACTGATTCTTTGGAGTAAAGCCTTTTGGCAATACAGTGATGAAACTTGGGAAGAATATTCAGATGGTGAATTTCCAAAAGGCGAGGAATTAGATATAGAAGATAAATCAACTATACTTGAGATAGGAAAATATTCTATAACGAGTATTGCTATGTATATGATTGAATTTGATATTTTGAAAAATTATACAGAAATATTAGGAGATTACTATAAACGAATGCATCTTCCTGGTGCAGTGAAATACGCACGAGAAATTAAAGGGCTTTATAAAAGTCTTTTTGGTTAAAATATATAATATAGTTTTAGAAAATAAGGAAATTTTAAAAAAGGTTTTAGATTGATTAGATAATTTTAACATAGAGCAATTTAGTTTTTCCTTGGATATACTTTAAAGGTGATATGGTATATGTAATCGATGAGGCCTAATATGAATGATTTAGATTTTACTATTAGCTGCACAGTTACTTTCTTCAGCAAGAAGAGAAGAACTCCACCTAATTTAAATAATGGAATGTATTATCCTCATTTTGTTATAAAAGGTACTGAGGAATATCTTGGTATCAACTTTATTGATGGTGAGGATGTTACCTTTGATAAACAAATAGGAGCTAATGCGCTACCACTTTATGAAACTGTAGATTATTCTGCTCTACAAGCAGGTACTGAGTTCTTTATCATGGAAGGTGGCAATATTGTTGGTGAAGGGATTGTAAAAGAAATCTTTCAACATAAACGGTATGGGAGTAAATAGATATGGGCTATAAAAATGTATGCGTAAACTGCCGGATCTCCTTGTCGGAGGGCACAAACTACGAGTTGTTTAATACCAATAAAACCTGTTCCACATGTAAAGGTAAGATGTACTTTGTGAACGAGAAGTTCAAAGCCCCTAAAAAATCTAATGATAAAGACTGGAAAATCATTGAGTATTTGTTGTTGAGTGGTTATGATTTCTGTAATCCTTATTGTGGACATGAGCAGTGTATTTATTTTGAGTCCCTAAGAACCTGCAAGAGGCAGAGGCGTTTATTCGTGAGATGAGAAAGTTAAAGTAATCATTTGAAGGAGCTTTTATGGTGATTACGTATACCGAAGAAAAGAACTTTACTCCCGAGCAAGTAGCAGAGTTGTTTTTGTCTGTTCGTTGGGTAGTCGGAAAATATCCAGACCGATTATACAAGGCGCTAATGAATTCGTCGCGCGTGATTACTGCTTGGGATGGAGATCGTTTAATGGGTCTTATTCGCGTCATGGATGATAGCGAGCTAGTATGCTTCATCAATTATGTGTTGGTTCATCCTGAGTATCATGGCCAAGGTATTGCTGGTCATTTGCTAGAAATGGTGAAAGAGGCTTACAAGTTTTACTTGTACATTAATGTTATGATTGGTGATAGCAAGAATCACCATTTTACGAGAAGAATGGGTTTAAAATAAAAGAAAATTCCTTACCAATGCAATATCGTAATGTACATAAATATTCGAAAAAGTAGAGCAGAAAAGGCTATACATTGAACCAATAGCTTTTGTAGTTTAAGTTCCTGTTTTGTTACAGCCCCAATCTATTGGATGATACAAAATGGTATCATCCATCTTTTTCGTGAACGATTATAATATTAACCTATAGATAGAATCACAGATGATATGGTTTGATAAGATTGACCGACTGAAGGGAAATATTGTACTATAAATATAACAGGAGACTTCATAGGATGTGTTTGATAGAGATACTATGTATAATCCTGCATAAGGAGGTGTAATGATGTCAGATTTAGTAAAGGTTTTTTTAATAGAGCCGTTGCTAATGATATTTAAGCCGAAAGAAATATCAAATAAACGCATAAAATATATAGCTTCTAAATATGGTGCTGAAGCATTACAGTCGGACTGGGAAAATGTAGGTGCTGATTTACAAAAAGCCATTAGTGTTTATAAAGGGGAGTTAAAGTGCCGGGGAACAAAGATTTAAAGCGACGAAAAGGAAAGGTAGTACATACTGATGGAGATGAGTTAAAAGGCATTTCTGTAGAAGAAACTCAGGTACATGTAGGGCCTATTCCTCATCCTGATATTTTAAAAGGGTATGAGGATATTTGTCCCGGAGCAGCGGATAGAATTATTGCCATGGCAGAACAAGAGAGTGAGGCTCGGCATGAGTTTAATAGAACCGCTTTAAATGCTACGATTAATGATACAAAAAGAGGAATGTGGTTCGCCGCATTATTAGCTTTGGTTATTATTATAAGTGCAGGGTATCTTTTGGCAACAGATAGATATATTGCGGGGACTTTATTTTCACTTCCTGGATTAGCTATTACATATAAAGCTTTTTTAGATAAAAGTGGCAAAGAGGATGAAGATAAATTCGGTGAGTAGTTTAAAAAAGGGCTGTAACAGAATGCGGTTTTACCGTATTCTGTTACAGTCCCTTTGCTTTATAAACGGTATATACTAAAACCGATATGTAGATATGATGGAGAAGGATATGGATATATTAATACGAAAAGCGACAACCGCTGATTTAGATTTAGTGACACATATAGAAGCAACTTGTTTTCCTCCTGCTGAGGCGGCGCCTCGTGAGGCTTTTAAGGAGCGATTAGACCATTATGCAGGTCAGTTTTTAATTGCCTTTGACGGCGATACACCAATTGGTTTTATCGATGGTTTTGTAACGGATGATGAAGTCTTGACGGATGAGATGTTCGCCGATGCTTCCTTACATAATCCCCATGGTACATGGCAGATGATATTTGGCCTAAATACAATGCCAGCGTATCGCAATCGCGGTATAGGTGGCAAGTTGATTGAGGCTTTCATCGACCTTGCAAGAGCGGAAAACCGTAAGGGTGTTATTCTAACATGTAAGGAAGAAAAGATTCATTATTATGCAAAGTTTGGCTTTGTAAATGAAGGCGAGTCTGAATCCGATCACGGCGGCGCTAAATGGTACCAAATGCGAATTATATTTTAGATCAAAAGAAGCTAAAATCTTTACATGAACTGCATCCCAGAAATGGTGTCCAATTCTTGGGGTGTAGTTCATTAGTTGATTTCAGCTTCTTTTTATTACATTTATTTGATTTAAAAGTATTAATTTAGAATCGATTGTTTGAAATAATTGATATCGAATAGAGGAATATTGCGTTAAAATTTTTATAGGAATAAAATATAGGTAAGAATATAATTACAGTTCTTAAGCTGAAGTTTTGTAATTTATGTGTTGCGTAGTGTTAATCTAATAAGTAGGGCAATAATTGATAAATTTTTAGAAGAGTCTAAGGAAGCAATGGTTGACGTAGTTTAAACTTACCTGACGAGGAGCTTAAACCTTTATCTTATTCATATAAAATCATATATGTTCCATTATCTGTAAATAAACCTAATCAAGCGGACAAAGCTATAGAGTTTATACGTTCTGGAACTGAAATGCATGAAGATGTAGAGCATGTATTATTTAAAATGGTTGAGAAAAATAAGTATTTGCCTAAAGAAATTGTAAAAATTATGAAGGATGAGGGCTTTGATTCTCTCAACATGCATAAACATATAAAATTATGGAAAGAAGAAGATGCGAAGAATCGTAATTACCATTATGGTGTAGATGTTTCTGGGCAGTGGTATTGGTATGACAATTGGATAGAAATTGTACGGACATATTGTAGGGAAAATTATGCTTAATAAAACTATTATTACAAAAGCTTGTAATAGAGCCATAAAAAATATAATAAGTGAAGGTACTACTGATGTTGAGGTATTTAATCGGGCGTTTGAAATTGATTTATTAAAAAACAAGGATTTTAGAGATTCTATTTGTAAAGCTATTTACTCATCTATAAATAGAAATAACTTCTCTGAGCTAAAAATCCATAAATTAGGTTATGTATTGGTCCCAAAGAAAAATTTAGCCGATTATCGAAAGTGTGCATTGATAGATATATATGATGAAATAGTTTTTTTGACGTTAATATTGAGCATTTCTAATGAGATAGAAAAGATGAGGATTAATAAAAGTAAGAATCGTGTTTTTTCTTATCGATTAGGGAGTTATGATGAAAAAATATTTGATAGAAAATATAGTTTTACATCGTTTAAAGAGGTTGTTTCTGACAAATCTAAGTATAAAAAAAATAAAGTAATTGTAGAATGTGATATCTCTAACTTCTATGATAGAATTAATATACATAGGATTGAATCTATTTTGAATTCTAATCAAAATATAAATAGAGATATAATCAAATTGATTAATTCTTTATTGTTGTTTTGGGCAAATAGAGATTCATATGGATTGCCAGTAGGAGCTAATGCATCACGAATATTGGCAGAAGTTGCATTGATAGAAGTTGATAACTACTTGGTATCGAAAGGTGTAGATTTTTGTAGATTTGTAGATGATTATAGGATTTTTGCTAAAAATGCAGCTGAAGCTCATAATAGTCTAGCTTTACTAATTCATCGTTTGAGTAAAGAAGGTCTTTTTTTAAATACCCAAAAAACAAAGATTAGGAACATCTCTGAGGTTTCAAAGAATCTAGAGTCTAATGTAGATAATAAGAAAACACTTACAAGTCCAATTATAATAAGAGGTTATGCAGGATTAGTACCTTTAAAGTTTAGGCGACTATCTGATTCAGAAATTAATAATTTTAAAGAATATAATTTAGCAGAATTATTAGAAGAAGCAAACCAAAGTGTACTTTTAGAAGAAAAGCAAGTCACAACTTTGATAAAAACAATTATTGCTCAGGAACAGTATAATTATTTAGCTCAAATGCCTAAAGTTTTAGAAAAGTACCCTCAATTTATTCCCTACTTTATAGATACGATTTTGAAATATCCTGATATTCCAACTTCTTGTATTACTCAGATTCAAGATGATTTTAAAAATTGGTTACTAAACAATGATATTCCGGAATATATTCAAGTTTATTTGATTAAGTTATATGCAGAGTCATCTGTAATAAATAAAGATATCCTTTTGAATTCTTTTAGGCGGTTACGTCGGAACTCAGGAGATTATATTGGTCGAGCGTTATTAGAAGCCATGAATGAAAAGTTGGGAAGAGGAGAAATTCTTGAAATTAGAGAATACTATAATAGAGCAGATTTATGGGAAAAACGGCAAATTTTGGAGATGATTAAGCGTGGTATTCCTAAGGACGAAAGAGAAGCATTTTTTAGAGATATTCGGATTCATGAACAAGACTTATTTATTAGGTATATAGTACAGAAAAAATAATTATATGAAACTTAAGTTTTTTGATATATTGTTTCTATGTACTCATTGAAAGTTGTCAAAATAAGAAAAATGGCAGTGCTAAACGATTTAGCACTGCTATTTTTATCATTTAAATAATTTCTTTAACTTGCGCCACCCCTTTATCGGTTAGCATATAGTACCCATTTGTTACATACAACAAGCCTTGTTTCTTAAGGTGTGATGCGGCTTGGTGGGTATAGTCTGGCTTCCAGTTCAAGTGTTCGTGAATGGTGCCGATACCATTTTCAATGGCTGCCACAGGAGTATTCATATGGGTATAGATGTGGCAGAGCATCATCGTTTCTCGATAGTGACGACGCAAGTGGCGTTGGCGAAGATAGGTTGCAATATAGCCTGTCTTTGGCGTGCAAATAACGGCAATTAATAATGCGAGACCAATCGTTGTTGCGATAGCGCCTGCAATGGATACGTCTAGGGTGAAAGCGACTTCCGTGCCGATGACAGCACAGATAATGCCGATGATGATACTGCTAATGAGCATGGCTTTCACAGAGTCGGTCCATAAATAAGCGATGACCGCAGGGCCAATCATGAGGCCAATAACGAGGATAGCACCTACCGCTTGGAATGAGGCCACCACAGTGAGGGACACCATGGTCATCAGCACGTAGTGGATGAGGGCGGGCATGAAGCCGAAGAGCCCTGCTAATAGTGGATCGAAGGTAGATAGTTGCAATTCCTTGTAGAAGAGCATAACTAATACGAGGTTGATGACCGCTACCCCTAGGGAAATCCATAGTGATACAGGGCCTAGGTCGGTGCCGTTTACAATCCATCTGTCGAATGGGGCGAACGCTATTTCCCCCAGTAATGCCGTATCTACGTCAAGGTGTGCGTTGCCGCTATAGAGACTGACGAGGATAATGGCAATGGAGAAGAGGAGGGGGAAGATGATACCAATGGACGCGTCTTCGTTGACGAGGCCTGTGTTATGAATCATTTCTGTAAGCCCCACCGTTCCTACACCGACTACGGTTGCCCCTACTAAAAGCAAGGGAGAGTTTAAGTCTTCTGTTACAAAGAAAGCGAGCACGATGCCGAGGAATACGGTGTGCGTAATGGCGTCGGCCATCATGGACATGCGGCGTAGCACGAGGAATACACCAGGAATAGCGCACGCGATGGATACTGCAATGGCGATGAGTAAAATCTCTGTATGTACTGTCATGGGGCACCTCTTTTCCGGAATTGCCACAAGATGCCTCTATTAGGTGCAAATATGAGGCTCAGCAGTACGATAACCGACAGGATGACGATGATTGCAGGTCCTGTAGGCAGTTTTTGTACTGTTGTACTCCAAATGGTACCGCCAATAGCAGATACCATGCCGAAACATCCTGCTAGTATACACATGGTACCTAGCTTATTTGTCCATTGACGAGCCCCTACGGCCGGTGCAATGAGTAGGGAACTGATTAAGATAGCACCTACTGATTGAATGCCGATGATGATGGTCATGATCAATAGGGATCGATATAAAATGAGTGTAAAGGTGACGGGAATTTGCAAAGTTTTAGCGTATTCTACGTCAAAGGAAATGAGCTTTAGCTCTTTCCAAAATAAGGCTGTTAAAACGATAATGATGAGCGCTGCCGCCGATGTAATGTACACATCGCGGGCTAATATGGTGGCGGCCTGTCCAAATATAAATTTTGAAAGCCCCGCCTGACCTGCATTGTTCAGACTTTGAAGGTAGGTGAGTAGAACCATACCAAGACCAAAGAAAGCAGATAGTATAGTAGCTAGAGCGCCATCGAATTTGATTTTACTGTTTTCAACGGTGATGGTAATAAGCCACGCTGCAGTGATAGAGGACAGGGCAGCACCTATAATCAGTACCTCAATGTCTTTTATACCGGTCAGCAAGAATGCGATGACTACACCAGGCAGTGCCGCGTGGGAGAGGCCGTCACCGATGAGGCTTTCCTTGCGCAGTACTGCAAAGGTGCCTGCAATACCACTGGCAAGGCCCAAGAGCGCCGTGCCGAGTAATACCATCTGTGTCGTATAGGATTGGAGTATGGTCATACAATCCTCCCCTTGCCGTAGGTGCGCTCGATGGCTTCGTCAGTAAAGGTTTCTGCTACAGGACCATAGGCCACGGTCTGTTTGTTGACCATCGTTACCCAGTCGAAATATTGAGGTACCGTATTTAAATCGTGGTGTACGACAATCACCGTTTTGCCACGTGCTTTCATTTCTTGTAATAGGGAGATAATGGCGTGTTCCGTCGTTTTATCGACGCCCTTGAAGGGCTCGTCCATGAGATAAATATCTGCCTCTTGTACGAGGGCTCTTGCGAGGAATACACGCTGTTGTTGGCCCCCTGAAAGTTGACGGATTTGCCTGTTTACATAGTCGCTCATGCCCATTTTTTCAATCATGGAGAGGGCCAGCTCCTTATCCTTTTTACTTGGTCGCTTGAACCAACCTAGATGACCATAGCGGCCCATAAGTACAACGTCTAATACGGTAGTAGGAAAGTCCCAGTCTACGCTACCGCTTTGAGGGACATAGGCGATTTTCTTGTAATCCTTTTTGTCCATTGCAAGATGGTGATCGATATAAAACTTAACACTGCCTGAGATAACTGTTAATAGGCCTAACATGGCCTTTAATAATGTAGATTTACCGGCCCCATTAGGGCCGACGATGGCCGCTAAGGAACCGATGGGGACCTTCATATCTACGTCCCATAATACGGGTTTTGTCGTATAAGCTACGGTCATATCTTCAACTTCAACGGCCCATTCCATAGAGACCTCCTTTATTTAAGTGCTTTAGCGATGGTATCGATGTTGGCTTTTACCATGCCGATATATGTGCCACCTTCAGTGCCTTCAGAACCGAGTGAGTCGGAATATAATTCGCCACCGATAGCAACATTCCAGCCTTTAGCCTTAGCTGCTTCTTGAACGGCTTCAATTGTTTTGTGTGGTACAGAAGATTCTACGAAGATCGCTTTAATTTTATGATCTACGATGAATTGCACAAGTTCATTCACATCTTGTGTGCCTGCTTCTGTAGCGGTACTAACACCTTGTAAACCTTTTACTTCAAAGCCATAAGCGCGAGCAAAGTATTGGAAGGCATCGTGTGCTGTTACTAGAACGCGAGATTCTTTAGGAATTGATTCTGCTTGATTTTTGATGTATGCATCTGTTTCATCTAATTTAGTGAGGTACGCATCATACCGTTTTTTGAAATCCTCTTTGTGAGCTGGATCTGCTTTTGAAAGTCCTTCGTATACAGCCTTGGCTGCAAGTTTCCAATTCGCTACATCGAACCAAATGTGAGGATCTTTTGTTTTTACGCCATCTTCTTCGTCAAAGTCGAGTAGAGTAGCTGGATCAATGGCGTCGGATACGCGGATAGTAGCTTTATTTTGTTTTGTTAAATTGTCGAAAATGGAACCCATTTTACCTTCTAAGTGAATGCCGTTGTACACTACAACATCTGCCTTAGACATAGCTGTTACATCGCCGGCACTCGCTTGGTAGAGATGCGGGTCTACGCCAGGCCCCATGAGACCTTGTACAGACACATGGTCACCGCCAATTTCTTTTACTAAATCCGTTAACATTGTAGTAGTAGCTACAACATTTAATTTTTTCTGACTGTCTTGCGCTGCATCTTTTCCACAGCCTGCTAATGCGAACAACATAAGTGCTAATGATACGACGACTAATACAATTCGATTAAATTTCATAATAAACCTCCTTTTGTAGGTACTAAGTTTAAAATTTTTAGTTATCTTGTTAACTACCCTTATTTAAGCGGAAAAATAGCCGCTACTAACGTAGCGGCTAGTGGCAGTTATACGGTTTTCTGCTAAGGTCACGATCGTTTAGTGGATGAGAGATTGTAGATGGTTTGGCCCAACGAGGGCAACGATACCAAGTACCATCATGACCTTCATTTGAATACGCTTTCTACGTCTCATGATGAACCTCCTTTGTGTAATTTTTTTGTCATATCAACTTGATATGTAAGTCCGAACAGTTATCTTGAAATCAATATATCATAAATGAGAAAAATTATCAATAAAAATTATTCTATAAATATATTTTTTACTAATAGACTAGATTTTGCAGTTGGGTATTTTTTTCTTCATCTTTATCGAGTATTATATATGTATATTTATTATATTAATTATGAGGGGGAACAAACCATGAATATATTAACTCGATTCGCTTGTGCTGCTGTTTTTACATTTGCTGTAGGTGCTATGATGCCTGCTCACGCTGATGCGACTGCGGGCAGATTTACAGAAGCACCTCGCGAGGTATCCATCGTTAAACCTACGATGCCAGCTATTCCAAATGGAATTATCGTAGCAGATCATATGCGTGTACGATTCCTAATTAACAAACAAGGCAAGGTTGAAAATGTCTTTGTAGAACAATCCTCGGGTTATGGTCCTGTTGATGAGGCTGTGAAAGCTGCCATTAGACAATGGGAATTTACACCGGCTATTGGCACAGATCAAAAAGCCCATGCATCCATCATCGGCATGACAATCACATTGCCAAAGGGTAATGCTCCCGCTAAGTCCGGCAATGGTAAATTGACGGTAGACAAATCGCAGTCTAACGATAATCATGCATCTGATGTGAATGCGAAAGCGAATGGTCCTAAGGCAAAATAAGGCGTGAAACAGTCTAGGACTCAATGATGAGAGCAGTCATAAGACTAAATGAGGAGAAAGATGATGAGTAATGTATTGCGTTGTGTTGCCTTAACGGCATTAATTATGTCCATGTCTGCCGCTGTCTCTTTGGCGGCCACACCTTATGAAGCGCCAAAAGCAATATCTACACCAGGCTTTGATTCTGGTGTACTACATGGTTATGCCGGTGATACAACTGTTGTTAATGCAAACTTTACTATTAATACAGATGGATCCGTTTCTCATGTAGAATTACAGGGAACCACTGGTAGTAGTGATGCGGATGCATCTATTGTGAACACAATTTCTACATGGAAATTTACACCGGCTACGGATAGTAATGGCAATCCTGTAGAGGCATCTAAAACTGAATATATTGATTTAAGGAATTAACAGAATGCACTCATACATTGTATGGGTGCTTTTTTCTTTATGAAAGCTGTGTAGTGGATGGACTAATAATTTGATATTAAATTATAGAGTTGTGACTATAGCAACTGAAAATTACTTTCAAAATAAATATAATGAAAATATACATATTATATTAATAATATTTTGTACATAGTCATAGTCTGTGTCTCTTGGAGGTATACGCATATGAATCCATTAAAACAAAAGCTAGATATTAACAATGAACGTTACAGAATTATTGTGTCCATTAAAGAAGATTATTTAGACGGTAAATTGTCCTTAGAAGAGGGCAATCGCATTTTGAAAGAAAAACTAGGTACTTGTACGCCTGATGAGTTTGCTTATGCAGAGCAAAGTTTAAAAGGTGTTTACAAGGATGAAGAAATCTTAGATAAGATGGATGATTTATTGAACTTGTTTGATGGCGTATTAGTTCGCGCAGAAAATGAGTATCCTGAAAATCATCCGTTGTGGGTGTACCTAGAAGAAATCAATGCTGTTGAAAAGGTTGCTCTTGAGGCTGATGAACTATTGAAGCAAGAGAAGTTTATTAAGAACCCGTGGCTTGGTGTTTTTGATTCTTTAGCGCAATGGAGAACGCATCTATCTCGTAAGCAAAATCAACTGTATCCAATGCTTGAAGAGCATGGTTTTGATCGTCCAACGCGTATTATGTGGACCTTTGATGATGGCGTACGGGATGCTATTTCTGCATCTTATGCATTGCTTCGGGAGGATAAATACGAAGAATTCTTAGCATCTGTACCAGAAACGTTAGAGAAGTTACGCGATTTGAACTCTAAAGAGTTAGAAGTACTATTGCCAACATCGTATAAACTGTTAAGCGATGAAGAGTTTGTGCGCATGAGCAAAAATGATCATGAAATTGGTTATGCTATCATTGATCCGCCAGGTTTATATGTAGTGCCGGGCATCAACGATTCTGCGGCGCATTTAAATAGAAATAACTCCAGTCAAAACGGTGCCGTATCTAATGAGTTCCTAAACGATTTGGCAGGTCTATTATCCAAATATGTTGGTCCTGTAGGCGGTGCAGCTGTAAATAAGGATGCTGTTCTAGATGTAGCCACTGGCAAATTGACATTGGAGCAAATCAATTTGTTATTCCGTCATCTGCCTGTGGACTTATCCTATGTAGATGAAAATGAACTCGTAAAATTCTACAGTGATACACCACATCGCATTTTCCCGCGCAGCGCCAACGTTATTGGCCGTGAGGTGAAAAATTGCCATCCTGCGAAGTCTGTTCATGTAGTAGAAGAAATCGTAGAGAAATTCCGTTCTGGTGAACAAAGTCAAGCAGAATTTTGGATTAACAAACCAGGCTTATTCATCTATGTTATCTACACGGCAGTGCGCGATGAAAATGGTAAATTCCGTGGTGTACTAGAAATGATGCAAGATTGCACGCATATTCGTGAATTAGAAGGTTCCCGTACATTGTTGACTTGGGATAAAACCGATTTCGTGGGGAATACAGGAAGTAGCAATGGTGAGGATAAGTCTCTAGCTCAAGAAGCGGCCGAAAAGGTAGAGGAAGAACCATTAACAGCTGATGCAGATGGTCGTTTCCATATCGATGCAAAAACTACGTTGTCTAATTTGATTAAACAAAGTCCGGATATCGTAGAGTATTTGATTTCTTTAAATCCTAAATTTGAGAAATTGAAAACTCCGATGGTGAAAGTAATGGCTAAGGTAGCAACCATTAAGATGATTGCGGAACGCGGTGATTTTGATGTTAATGATTTGATTGGTAAAATCGATGCATTTATTAATAAAAATAAGAAATAATTGAACTTTTAAATATGAAAGAGGCGAGGTCTCAGGATCTTGCCTCATTTTATTTTGTTATTAGTATTGTGCAGTGACTATGAACATTGAATCATATGTTGTTTACCTTGGTTGGAGCGTTAAGGAATGATTAGTTATCAATTTTTATTATCAGAGGTGTGCTGCACTAATTCAAAATAAACATATATTAATTTCCTATAATTCATCTGTTTTGTGTATACAAATTTGATTGAAAAGGGTAAAATAGAAAATAATGAAAATATTTGAAAAAAACTGTATTTTCATATATTAATATACTTTTACAAGAGAAATTACTAATATATTTAAAGGTGAGGATCTAGATACTATGTCGACAAGACGCGTTTGGAAGCAAAGTGAAATTAAAACAAACCCATTATTTTCTAAGCTGCGCAGTACTATTGAAACTGCATTCTATGGAAACAATGTAACTCCTATTACATCTGTAGCACAAGCGTATCAATTTGCCACTGAAGAACCTGGTGTTATCGTCCTTGATATGCCTGTATATAAACCATTAGAACAAGGCTTACCTGCAGATGCAAAAGTGCTTGTTACTAATGATGGTAAGACTACAGGTCGTTATGCAAAAGCTCGTCGCATTATTGGCGATGAAGGTATCGACGAAGTTGAACTTGCTAATATTGCACGCGACGCTGTATACGATAGTCGCAATAAAGAATGGATTGCTGCACAGACTATCGTTGGTCTCGATAAAAAATTCACAGCTCGTGCTCATTTGATGATTCCAAAAGATCACGCATCTATTTTGTACTCCTGGGTTATGAACTTTAAGTTCTTTGATGCAGCGGTAAAAGAATTCTATAATGATAGTTTAGAAATTCCAGAAGGTGATATCTACATCTATTCTGATCCAGATTATGTTGTACCTGGTCATCCAGGCGGTCTTGCTATTTTTGACCCTGCTCATAACTGTGCCATGATTCTTGGCATGCGCTACTTTGGCGAGCACAAAAAAGGTACTCTTACATTGGCATGGTCCTTGGCAAATCGCCTCGGCTATGTTGCTTGCCATGGCGGCATGAAACGTTACAACCTTGATAATGGCAAATCCTATACTATCGGTGTATTCGGCTTGTCCGGTTCCGGTAAATCTACATTGACTCATGAAAAACACGATGGTCGCTATGATATTTCTATCTTGCATGACGATGCGTATATCATCAATACTGAAGATTTGAGTTCTATTGCCCTTGAACCTACGTACTTTGATAAAATGCAAGATTATCCTGTGGAACATCCTGCTAATGAATTCTTGTTAACGCTACAAAATGTAGGCGTAACGATGGATGAAGATGGCCGTAAGGTTGTATTAGCAGAGGACGTTCGTAATAACAATGGTCGTGCTATCAAATCTCAATTTTGGACAGATAATCGCGTGAACTACGTTGGTGAGCCTGTAAATGCTATTGTATGGCTAATGAAAGATAAAACATTGCCACCAATCCTCAAAATTAATGATCCTGTATTGGCTTCTACCATGGGCGCCACTCTTGCTACACGTCGTTCTACTGCGGAAAAGCTTGATGCTCATGTGGATCCGAATGCACTTGTTATTGAGCCTTATGCAAATCCATTCCGTACATATCCATTGGTTCGTGATTATGAAAGCTACAAAAAATTGTTCTCTGAATGTGGCGTAGAATGCTACATCATGAATACAGGATTCTTCTTGGAAAATAAAATTTCTAAAGAGGTGACTCTCGATTTGTTAGAACGTTTGGTAGAAGGCACTTTGGAATTCAAACCATTCTATAAATACGAGAACCTCGACTATGTAGAGGTTCCTGGTTTTGAACCACCATTCCAAGTGCGTGAGTACCATCACCAATTACACAAAGCTTTTGAGTTCCGCTATGATTATGTTGAAAAACTCATTGGCCATAAAAATGAATTACCACAAGAAGTACTTGATGTACTAAAAACTTTAATGTAACACCTAAATACGGTGGCGGATAAAAAAATCCTCCTCAAGCCGACACGCTACTGCGCTACGCGGAGCCCGAAGTCGTTTGAGGAGGATTTTTTCATCCTTACTCACTTAGTAAATACATTAAAGTTTTTAGCACACCGGCGTTAGAAAAGACACGCTACTGCGCTACGCGGAGCTAATGTTTTAAATATTTTAGATGGAGCAGTAAGATTTTGTGAAAATGATGTAGGAGAATTGTTGGTGTATATATAATTAGTGTTATGAGGTATTTACTTTACATGGATATTTTAATTCCATCAATAAAAAGGAATTAAAAATGAGCTTATTTCATGAAATTATTATGAGTTTTATAATTGAAAAACACTGTTATAATGGGGAATAGGAGCTGATATTTTTTTAAAATATGTATAAATTTCGATTGACAATTGTCCTCTCAACAAATATACTTATGATAGTTTAAAACATATTTTGAAGATAGGATTTAAAGCCCGTCATAGCGGTGGAATTAACTAGAAATAAAAGTGGAATATGTTTTCTTATTATTGTCAGTTGGCCTACGTAGGCCCTTAGGAGGTTTATTATGAGTAAAGATGTGGAAAACCAAAATACCCATGGACATAGCCATGGTGAGCATCATCATTGCCATTGCGGCGGTCATCATCACCATCATGACCATGATCATCACAACCATGACCACAATCATGATCACGACCATGACCATGGTCACGACCATAGTCATGCAAAGGCTCTTCCGACGGATAAATGGGTGCCACACACTCATGAACCAGGGGTGCCTCATGAACATGGCGTAAATGACTATATGAAAGCCGTTGCTGAGTATCGTAAAACATGGCCTACAAAACAAGATGTTATTGAACAAACACCAGATCCTGCGGTACGCGAAATGATTCTTCGTATGGAACAAATCGGTTGCGACACTGTATTCGACCGTTTCGATAAACAACAACCTCAATGTGCGTTCGGTATTGCTGGCGTATGTTGTCGTATTTGTTTCATGGGTCCATGTAAAATTACGCCTAAGAGCCCTCGTGGCGTCTGCGGTGCCGATGCTGACCTTATCGTAGCTCGTAACATGACACGTGCTGCTGCTGGTGGTTTGACTCAACATGGTGCGCATGCTCGTGAAATTTTGATTTCTTTGAAAGCTGCCGCTAATGACCAATTGGATATTCCAATTATGGGCGAAGAAAAAATCCGTACTGTATGTAAAGCTTTCAACATTCCTGAAGAAGGTCGTTCCTTAAAAGAAGTGGCTAATGACTTGGCAGATGTTCTATTAGAAGATTTGAGCCGTGCATTGCCTGGCGAATATAAAACAATTACAGCGTTGGCTCCAGCTGAACGTCGCGAAGTTTGGAAAAACCTAGATATCTTGCCTATTTCCGCATACAATGAAGCATTTGATGCATATCATCGTACATGCGTGGGTACAGATGGCGACTGGGAAAGCAACATGAAACAATTCTTACGTTGTGGTCTTGCTTTCACATTTACAGGCGTAGTAGCAGCAGACATCGCAACAGACGCATTGTTCGGCCAAGGTGGTCGTCGTACATCCAAAGTTAACATCGGTGCCTTGAAAAAAGGGTATGTTAACATCGCTGTTCATGGTCACTTGCCAACATTAGTATCCCAAATTTGTACAATTGGTGCTTCTGAAGAGTATTTAGAAAAAGCAAAAGCTATCGGTGCTAAAGGTATCCAATTCTACGGTATTTGCTGCTCTGGTTTGTCCAGCATGTACCGTTATGAAAATGTTATTCCATTGTGTAATGCCATCGGTGCTGAACTCGTACTTGGTACAGGCGCTCTTGATTGCTGGGTTGCCGACGTTCAAGACGTTTACCCTGCTATCATGGACGTAGCACGTTGCTTCAACACAAAAGTTATTACTACATCTGATGCAGCTCGTTTACCAGGTGCAGAACACATCGGTTACGATCATCACCACACTAACTTGGCTGAAACAAAAGAATTGGCTCGCAAAATCTTGGATCGTGCTCTGGAAGCTCATGAATTGCGCAAAGGTATGCCTGTATTCATTCCGCCATACGAAATCACTGCAGAGGTTGGTTTTTCTCCCGAATCCACTGTTAAACATTATGGTTCCTTTAAACCATTGGCAGAGGCTTTAAAATCTGGTAAAGTTCGTGGTATCGTAAACGTAGTAGGTTGTTCCAATCCTCGTGTTATCTATGAAAAAGCAACTGTAGATATCGTTGATACACTTATCAAAAATGGCTGTATCATCTTAACAAATGGTTGTGCGTCCTTCCCATTGATGAAACTTGGTTACTGTAATACAGATGCTATTAAGAAATGTAGCCCTGCATTGCAAGAGTTCTTGGGCGATGATCAACCGCCAGTATGGCATGTTGGCGAATGTGTAGATAATGCACGTTCCTCCGGTATCTTCGGTGGTATTGCGGCTGAACTTGGCCTTAACTTGCCACAATTGCCATTCGCAATGTCTAGCCCTGAATGGTCCAACGAAAAAGGTATCGATGCATCCCTTGGTTTCCGCCTCATGGGTATCAACTCCTACCACTGCGTTGAACCACCTACACAAGGCTCTGATGCTGTTACAAAATGGTTGAAAGAAGACACCAAAAACATCCTAGGTTCTGTTATGTATGTAAATACAGACCCTGCTAAAGTTGCTGAAAAAATCTTAGCAGATATCGATGAAAAACGTGCTGCTTTAGGCTGGGCAGAAGTAAAATAATATAAATAAAAGACCCTCTCCATAATCCTCCACCGCCCAGATCTGTTCCTTCGGAACAGGGGCAAAGTCGGATTCTGAAGAGGGTCTTTAACTAATAATTATTTATGAAAGAATAAAAGCGTCAGGTAGGCCTGACGCTTCATTGTAATTTCCATAGTTGTCTCTATCTTAAGTTTACTTAAATAAACTTAAGAAACGCCTAACGTAATAAGTACTGGTAATACTTACACGTTAGGTGCATCTTATTTTCCAAATTTTTAGAATAGGTATACCAGCTAGCCCGCAGGCCGTTGTATCTGTTTCGAACGCATAAATTCATGGGCGACCGTAATTGCTGTAATAGAAAATATAATTCACCATGTAGATAATCTAATTCACATCTAATTTCTAATGAAATAACCCCCTCAGAGAGTCCGACTTTGCTAGGCCAAGGCCTAGCCGCAGGCCGTTGTGTTTATTTAAAACGCATAAATGGGGGCGTAAAATTGAAGATTAGATATCTTTAGTAGTAGTAATAGAAATATAATTTATTTGTTTTATTTATCTATTTTAATTCTAAATTCAAATAAAAGAACACCCTCAAATCATCCGACTTTACTAGGTCGAGGCCCTTGGCCGAAGACCGTTAAAGTAGCTGGAGGATGATTGAGAGTGTTCTTTTATTACTGGGGTTAGTAGGTAAATTATATTTCTAAGTACCTAAACATGACAGGTAATCTTCAATTTTGCGCCATGAATTTATACGTTCATGTTTGCCCCTTTTCGCACATAGAACCAGAAGCAAACCGCAACTGTTACGATGTTGAATGCTAATAGTACTGCAAATGCAGGGTGAATGTTGCCGAATGTGGAGTATACGAAACCGAAGATTTTAGGTGTAATGAATGCACCGTATGCAGCTACAGCAGCTACGAAACCTGTGATTAAAGAGGATAACAACGGATTGCCAAATACGTGAGGAATCATACGGAATGTAGCACCTGTTGCAAAGCCGCAGCATACGAATGTCAATACGGACATGGCGAAGAAGAATGGGAAGTTATGAATGTCAACGCCAACTGCGATGAGTGCAGTTGTAATACATAAGCCGATAAGGCTGATGAAAGTAACTTTTGTACCGCTGTTGATCTTATCAGATAACCAACCGCCTACAGGACGAAGCGCACCTGCAACAAGTGGACCAACGAATGCGATGGATGCGAATGGAATTTCAGGGAATTCTTTACCTACCAAGAGACCAAGTGCTGCTGCGTAACCGGAGAAAGCACCGAAGGAACATGTGTAAAGTAATGTAAGAGCCCAAGTGTGTTTGTTGCCGAAGATTTGTACAAGGTTTTTAGGATTTGGTTTTTCCAATGGTAAGTTATCCATGAAACGCGTCATAAGTGCAAGGATAATTACGAGTGGCACAACCCACATGAAAGCCGCATTGGCAAGGTATACTGCGTTGCCTTTGATAATAGCAGGTGTTACGCCAAAGACATTACCAAGTGCAGCGGAACCCATAGCAAATGGAGCTAAGAAATAGATTACGGAAATGCCAAGGTTACCAACACCACCATTGATGCCAAGGGCTGTACCTTTTTCGGATTTTGGGAAGAAGTTGCCAATGTACGCCATGGAGGACGAGAAGTTAGCACCCGCTAAACCGATGAGGGCTGTTAAAATCATAAATGTCGTATAAGAAGTTGTTGTATCTTGCACTGCAAAGCCGAGCCATACAACAGGAACTAATAAAATAAGTGTGGATACAAAGGTCCAGTTCTTACCGCCCATAAGTGCAGGCATATATGTGTAGACGAAACGCAATGTAGCACCTACAAGGCCTGGTAAGGCTGCGAGTGTAAATAATTGTTCAGTAGTAAAGTTAAAACCTGCGCCATTTAATTGCGCTGCAATGGTGGCCCATAGATACCATACGCAAAAGGCTAAGGTTAAGGCAATAGTGGATATTACCAAGTTTTGTTTGGCGATTTTTTTACCAAACTTTTCCCAAAATTCGGGGTTTTCTGGTTGCCAGTTCGCAACAATCTCTTTGCGACTTGCACCTACTTGAGGCATTTTCAGTTCTGACATGAGAGCTCTCCTTTAACTAAAACACATGTGATAAAAAGTAAATCTTTTTCACACAAATATGTGGCACATCTCCTTAAAAGGTCTTGTAAAATGTGGTACTATAATAATAGAGAGTGTGCCTAAAATCACACCATTATTATATAAGACAGAATATAATGTGAATGTGACGAAAAACACACTTATATGAGAATTAATCGGTTATAATAGGGATTATATACGTAAAGTATATAGTATATGTGCCTTTTGTGCATGGCTGATTGTGAAAGCTACTTTCACAATCAATATGGACAAATGACACTGAAAGATGCACGGTGATAGTATGGAACAGGAGTTAATTAACCAGTTACTTGCATTGCCAGGAGAAACAATTCACCTTGAAAAAGGCGAGTTTTTGTTTCACGAAGGTGATATAGCAGATCATTTTTTTATTGTCCGCGAAGGACGACTTAGTATTAAGAAATTTGAGGTAAGTGGTCATATTTTTGCTCATCGGTTGGTGGGGCCAAATAATGTGCTTGGTGAAATTCCTTTGTACGAGACGAACATCCGGACTTACGTGTTCAATGCGATTGCACGTGAAAAATGCTCGGTATATTCCATCCGTTATGATGTTTTGGAACCAGCCATTGCAAAGGACCATTCACTGGCCATTGCAATGATGAAAATCTATACACTTCATATTCGGCGACAACAAGCAAAATACAGAGACTTGTTGTTGTATGGCAAAAAAGGTGCATTCTATTCGACACTATTGCGTTTAGCTAATAGCTATGGTATTCAACGTGATGACGGTATTTATATAGACATCGCATTAACAAATCAAGAGTTAGCTGAATTTGCTGCCACATCTCGGGAAAGTTTAAACCGCATGCTCAGTGAGTTACGAAAATTAGGCTATGTAGCCTATGATAAACACCATCTGGTAATCTGTGACTTAGATGCATTAATCGGATTACTCGATTTAGATAGCGACACGATCGACCCTAATATCAGTAATATCGAATAATTGTGGATATTCTCCCTTGTTGTTGGCATTGCTAACGCAAGGGCTTTTTTGTAGTTTTAAGGAGGACACGAGATGAGTTTATTGTCTCAGAAATTCAAGTTTCTTCGCAAGAAGGACGTATCTCCAAGCGGTCACCAAATCACAGAAGAAGGCGGTCGCGAATGGGAAAATTTTTATCGTGACCGTTGGTCCTACGATAAAGTAGTCCGCACAACACATGGCGTAAACTGTACAGGTTCTTGTAGCTGGAACATTTACGTTAAAAATGGCGTTGTAGCCTGGGAAAACCAAGCAACAGATTATCCGGAAACACCGGATGATATGCCGGACTATGAACCACGTGGGTGCCCTCGTGGCGCGACCTTTTCTTGGTATTTATACAGCCCATTGCGCGTAAAATATCCATATGTACGCGGCGAATTGGCTGAGCTTTGGAGAGAAGCTAAGAAAACAGCTAAAAATCCTATCGAAGCATGGAAATCTATCGTAGAAGACCCTGAAAAGGCGAAAAAATATAAATCTGCCCGTGGTATGGGTGGCTTTGTGCGTTCCACATGGGACGAAGCGACAGAAATCACTGCAGCATCTTTACTATATACAGCAAAAACATACGGCCCTGACCGCAACGCAGGCTTCTCTGTAATTCCAGCGATGTCCATGTTGTCCTATGCAGCAGGTGCTCGTTTCCTTAACCTTATGGGCGGTACACCATTGTCCTTCTATGACTGGTATGCCGATTTGCCACCATCCAGTCCACAAGTTTGGGGTGAACAAACTGATACACCTGAATCTGGTGACTGGTACAATGCTGGCTACATCATGACTTGGGGTTCCAACGTACCGTTGACACGTACACCTGACGCTCACTTCTTGACAGAGGTTCGTTACAAAGGTGCTAAGGTTGTATCCGTATCCCCTGACTATGCGGAATCTACAACTTCTTCCGATGCATGGCTCAATGTGAAAGCCGGCACTGATGCGGCTCTTGCTATGGCAATGGGTCACGTAATCTTAAAAGAATACTACATCGACAAGGAAACTCCATACTTCAAAGAGTATGCGAAAGAGTTTACCGATATGCCATTCCTTGTACGCGTTGAAGATATCAACGGCGCAGTACAACCAGGCCGTTTCTTAAATGCTAAGGATTTAGGCAGCAAAGAAGACGGTGCTGATTTCCAAACTGTATTGATTGATGAAACAACACACGAAATCGTTGTACCAAACGGTACAATGGGTGATCGTCATACACATCCTGAAAAGTGGAACTTGCGCCTTGAAAACCGCAATACAGGGGCTAAAATTGATCCTCGCTTATCCGTGTTTGATCAACGTGAAGATGTGACTATTGTTAAGTTGCCATACTTTGGTGATGAAGAGCACGAAGGTGTTATTGAACGTGCAATTCCAACGATTACAGTACAAACTGTTGATGGTCCTGTAAAAGTAACTACAGTATATGACCTCATTCTTGCTAACTATGGTATCGACCGTGGTATCGGCGGTGAAGTAGCGAAAGCTTACACTGATGACACTCCATACACACCTACATGGCAAGAAAAAATTACTGGCGTAAAGGCAGATATCGCGATTGCTACAGCTCGTGAATTCGCAGATAATGCAGAAAAAACTAAAGGTCGCTCCATGATTATCATGGGCGGTGGTATTAACCACTGGTACCATGCGGATATCATTTACCGTACTATCTTGAACCTTATCATGTTCTGTGGTACAGAAGGTGTTAACGGCGGTGGCTGGGCTCACTATGTAGGTCAAGAAAAACTTCGTCCTGTTGAAGGTTGGGGCGGTATCATGACAGCTAACGACTGGAGCAAAGCTCCTCGCTTGCAAAATGGTACATCTTGGTTTTACTTTGCTACAGAACAATACCGTTCTGACTGCATTGACTTGGCAGACCGTGTATCTAAATTAGCTAAGCCTCGTTACCGTCACCCTGGTGACTACAACGTATTGGCAGCTCGTTTAGGCTGGTTGCCATCGTATCCTACTTTCAATAAAGGCAGCCAAGAATTGATTAACGATGCTCGTGCAGCAGGTGCTGGTACAGAAGCAGAAATTAACCAATATGTGGCGCAAGCATTGAAAAATAAAGAATTACAATTCTGCGTAGAAGATCCAGCGGCTAAAGAAAACCACCCACGCAACTTGTTTGTATGGCGTGCGAACCTTATCGGTTCTTCCTCTAAAGGCCATGAATACTTCTTGAAACACTTACTTGGTACAAAACATGGTGTTCTCGAAGATGATGACGCATCAGTAAAACCAGAAGAAATCAAATGGCGCGAAGCAGATGAAGCTGGTAAGCTTGACCTCTTAATCGACATCGATTTCCGGATGGCTTCTACAGGTTTGTATTCTGATATCGTGTTCCCAGCGGCTACATGGTATGAAAAAGAAGACTTGTCTTCTACAGATATGCATCCATATGTGCACGTATTCCAAGCGGCTGTTGATTGCGCATGGGAAACTAAATCTGACTGGGATACATTCCGTACCCTTGCTGAAACAGTATCTCGTGTAGCGAAAGAGTCTGGCTTCACAGAATACGAAGATATCGTAGCAACTCCTCTTGGTCATGACAGCCCAGGTGAAGTGGCTCAACCAGAAGGGAAAGTCCTCGACTGGAGCAAAGGCGAATGTGAACCAATTCCTGGTAAAACAATGCCGAACCTTGTTCATGTAAAACGCGACTACAGTAAAATCTTTGAAAAATATATTGCCTTGGGACCTAATATTGAAAACAAAATGGGTGCTCATGGCATGGCATGGGACGTATCTGATGAATATCAAACATTGTATGATCAAAATGGTATCATCGATAATCCAGAATTTATTTCTCATGGCCGTCCTAGCATTTACGAATGTAAGGAAGCTTGTAATGCTGTATTGACATTGTCTTCTTGTACAAACGGTAAATTGGCTGTTCGCTCTTGGAAAGCAATGGAAGAAAAAACAGGCCTTTCTGGTCTTGAAAAGAACGCAAAAGGTCGTGAACAAGAAAAAATTACCTTCGATGACATGGTTCGTCAACCACGCTTCATCATTAGCTCTGTAACAAGTACTGGTAAGAACGATAAAAAACGTCGTTATTCTCCATTTACTACATCTACAGAAGATAAGGTACCATTCCGTACTGTAACAGGTCGTCAATCCTTCTATTGCGACCATGAAATGATGCGCGATTACGGTGAAGCTATGGCATTGTACAAACCGGTATTGTCCTATAAACCAGTACAAGGTGACTACAAACAAGAAGGTATTCCTGAAATCACATTGAAATACTTAACACCACATCATAAGTGGTCTACACATAGTATGTATTTCGATAGCCAACAAATGTTGACATTGTTCCGCGGTGGTCAAACAATTTGGCTCAACGAAGACGATGCAGCAGAAATCGACGTTAAGGATAATGATTGGGTAGAAGCTTTCAATAAAAACGGTATCGTTGCAGCTCGTGCTGTAGTTTCACCACGTATTCCTCGCGGTATTTCCTATATGCACCATTCCCAAGACCGTCACATCAACGTTCCTGGTGCGAAAGTTAAGAAACAACGCGGTGGTACGCATAATGCACCAACTCATATTCACATGAAACCGACACACATGATCGGCGGTTATGGCCAATTGAGCTATGGCTTTAACTACTATGGCCCAACTGGTAACCAACGTGATATGACAATTGTGGCTCGTAAAATGAAGGAGGTAGATTGGCTTGAAGATTAAGGCTCAAGTATCTATGGTCCTAAATTTGGATAAGTGTTTGGGTTGTCACACATGCTCTATCACTTGTAAAAATACATGGACGAACCGCGAAGGCGCGGAATATATGTACTTTAATAACGTGGAAACTCGCCCAGGCGTAGGTTACCCACGTCATTGGGAAGACCAAGAAAAATGGAAAGGTGGCTGGACATTAGATAACTCCGGTAAATTAGCTCTTTCTACAGGTTCTAAAACCAATCGTTTGATGAAATTATTCTTCCATCCTGAACAACCAGAATTGAAGGATTACTTCGAACCTTGGACTTACGATTATGAAACATTGATTCATGGTGGTCGTAAAAACAACCAACCAGTTGCTCGTCCTCGTTCCCTTGTAACGAAACAAAAAATGGAAGTTACTTGGGGCCCTAACTGGGATGACGATTTGGCTGGTGGTCAACATGCTCGCTCTGATGTGAACTTAACTAAGATGGGCCAAGATATCGTATTTGACTACGAAGAAGTATTCATGCGTTATTTGCCTCGTCTTTGTAACCACTGCTTGAACCCTGCATGTG